>Ga0180434_10002209_pt1 | contig 26542 bp, 29 predicted proteins | sample SS_ome_7_FD_132453 | JGI IMG/M metagenome (GOLD analysis project Ga0180434, IMG submission 132453) | Hypersaline lake sediment archaeal communities from the Salton Sea, California, USA - SS_1_D_2 metaG | ecosystem: Environmental > Aquatic > Non-marine Saline and Alkaline > Hypersaline >... | reverse complement strand
CGAACGGGAGACTCTCCCGTACTGAGATAAAGGAGATACCACGAGGAACGTGTGGATGTCGACTTATCGTAGGGAAGGGAGAGGATCGTTCGCTAGACGTTAGGAGCCGGAGCTAGACAATACGTCCGCGGAAAGCGTCCGCCACCGAAATAAAATCAACCGAATTTAGTTTATAAAGAAAGAGGCTGTCCTTTTTAGACAGCCCACTTTTCATTAATTAAGATTTACTTACCCAACTATATTTATAGTTTGAATCCTCGATTTCATGTGCATTTTTTATAACTTTTAGTGGACGGAAAGTGTCAATCATTACGGCTAGTTCCTTTGTTTCTTTTTTCCCGATTGAATTTTCAATCGTCCCTGGATGTGGTCCGTGTGGTATACCGGATGGGTGAAGAGTAATGGAGCCTTCATTAATTCCTTTGCGACTCATAAAATTGCCTTCTACATAATATAACACTTCATCACTATTTACATTACTGTGATAATAAGGTGCAGGAATTGCCTCTGGATGGTAGTCGTATAATCTTGGACAAAATGAGCAAATAACAAAATTGTGCCCTTCAAATGTTTGATGAATTGGTGGTGGCATATGAATCCGACCAGTGATTGGTTCGAAGTCACTAATATTAAATATCCAAGGATACACATATCCGTCCCAACCAACAACATCAAGAGGATGATGGTCATATATGTGAGAATGTAAAAATCCACGTGATTTTGTTCGTACTTCAAATTCTCCTTTATCCGTATAGGTTTCTAGCTTTTCTGGGCCGCGAATATCCCGTTCACAAAAGGGACTATGCTCAAGAAGCTGACCATATTCATTACGATATCTTCTCGGTGTTGTAACGTGACTAGATGTTTCCACTACTAACAATTTTGTTTCTTTAGAATCTGGAATGACCCGATAAATGGTTGCAATAGGGATAATAATATAATCACCAGGTTGATAGGTTAGCGTTCCAAACATTGTTTCAAGCTTACCTGTACCACGATGGACAAACAATAATTCATCTCCATCACTATTTCGATAATAATATTTCATTTCTTTTGTAGGTTTTGCAACTCCGATCAATAAATCGTCATTTCCTAAAATATATTGACGACCAGAAACAGCATCTCCACCTTCTTTTACTTTATCTGTTTCAAAGTGTCTATGACATAATGCTTCCTCTTCTTCATAAATGGGTTTAACATTTTGATATCGTTCTGCCTTTTTCATCGCAGTAGGGGGATGATGGTGATATAAAATGGATTGAACTCCTGAAAATCCTTTTGTACCCATGACTTGTTCACGAAAAAGAGACTCATCCTCTTTTCGAAATATTGTGTGACGTTTTTTCGGAATTTTCCCCATTTGACGATAATAAGTCATATTAATCCTCCTCTCTACCAACCGTATTGACTAACGAACCTAACCCAGTAATTGTTAATTCAACTGTATCATTAGGTTGAAGCCATCTATGAACTTCTTCGCCTAATTCTAAAATACAACCTGTTCCAACAGTTCCTGAAGCTATTAAATCTCCAGGATATAACGTGACATCCTTTGATGCTTGTTCAATTAAATGAGGAAAACTATAGTAAATCGAATTATAATTTCCTTTGGATAAAAGCTTTCCATTAACCTTTGCCGTCATTTCAAGATTGTAACGGTCATTTTCTTTATACTTTTCTAATTCATCCTTCGTTACAATGTATGGACCGATTGATGTTGCAAAATCCTTCCCTTTAGCAGGTCCTAATCCTACTTTCATTTCTTGCCGTTGCAAGTCCCTTGCGCTCCAATCATTTAAAATCGTATATCCAAAAATATACTCTTCCGCATCATTAGCTTGAATATTTCGTCCTTCTTTTCCTATAACACAAGCAATTTCAAGCTCATAATCCCACCAACTGGAGGTGCTTGGAAAATAAATTTCTTCATTTGGACCTTTAATTGATTGATGATTCGAAAAATAAAAAACAGGAATGTCATACCATTCAGGAATGACATCTAGACCTCGTCTATTTCTTGCGTTTTTGACATGCTCTTCAAATGCATAAAAATCTCGAAAGCTCCTCGGTTTTGGGAGAGGAGCTAACAATTTCACTCGACTTAAAGGATATACTGCACTTGTTGGATAAGTATCGAGATGATTCAATAGATCCATGTATTCATCTGATTTTTCTAAAAGATCAAGTATATCGTTTGGGATTTTTCCATTACTAGCTAAATGTACATCAACAACAAATTGTTCATTTTTAATAACCCCTAATAAAGTTCTTCCACCTTGTGTTTCAAACGTTACAAATTTCATTGGCATTCCCCGCTTATTGATTTTTATAATCATTTTGTCTGTAAATTTTTTCTTTCCAATATAAATGTATCTGCAGTCGCCCTTGTGTATACAGCACCAGCTAATCTTCCAACTGGATTTAATTGTTCCGTATCGATTTTTCCGTCATTATAAAGTTCATCATCTATATGAACCATGACTACTTGACCGATAACAAGACTTCCAGCTCCAGGCTTGTCTCCAAGATAAATGATGTCATGTAAAACACATTCAAGCTGTACTTTACTCTCTTTTACACGATATGGTTTTATAATTTCACTTTGTATTTTGGTTAATCGCGCTTCTTCGAATTCATCAATTTTTTTATCAAATTCAATAGCACAATGATTCATTTCCTCTACGATTTCTTCATTTACAACATTGATGACAAATTCTTTCGTTTCCTCAATATTTCGTAGCGTGTCTTTTTTCTTTCCGTCAGTACCTCGATTCATTGGAGCAAAGCATACCATAAACGGATCAGCACATATTCCTGTAAAAAAACTAAACGGTGCTAAATTGGCTTTTCCATCTTTATCTATAGTTGAGACAAATGCAATCGGTCTCGGAAGAACAGAACCAATTAATAATTTATAAGCATCCTTCCACGGTAAAGTACAAGGTTCAATTTTCACGTTTTTCCCTCCTTTCCTATTTTTGAGGGCTTTTCTTAGTTTTTAGCTCAATCGTTTGGGGACTGCTTCCTATCTTACGGCACACTTCAGTCGCCTTCGCTTCTTCTCTTTTTACATAAATATTACAGATTACCTCTACGTTTTTGCTCGCGTTCAATCGATTCAAATAACGCTTTAAAGTTCCCTTCTCCAAATCCTATAGCACCTTTTCGTTGAATAATTTCAATAAATAATGTTGGACGGTCTACGATTGGTTTTGTAAAGATTTGCAATAAATATCCTTCATCATCTCGATCGACTAAAATGCGATTTTCTCTTAATTTTTCAATATCTTCATCTATTTTTCCAACACGACCTGTCAGCATTTCATAGTACGTATCAGGTGTATATAAAAATTCAACACCATTTTCACGCATCTTGGAAACGGTTTCAATTATATCATCTGTTAATAAAGCAATATGTTGTACTCCTGCTCCATTATAATAATCAAGATATTCTTGAATTTGTGATTTTCCTTTTTTATTTGCAGGCTCATTGATTGGAAACTTAATACGACCACCTTTATGCATTACTTTTGACATTAAAGCAGAATATTCTGTACTAATATCTTCATCATCAAAATGAATCATTTGTTTAAAACCCATCACATTTTCATAGTAAGAAACCCACTCTTCCATCTTTTCAACATTTCCAACGACATGGTCAACGCCAATAAGTCCAACACTATTTGATGGAATTTTCATTTCAGCAGGCTTAAATCCTGGGAAAAATAAACCCTTATAATTTTTACGCTCTATTAAACTATGCTGTGTATCACCATATGTTCCAATGATTGCTTTTTTTACATACCCATGTTCATCTTCATATATTTTTGGTGGCATAATATTAATTGCGCCACGTTCAATGGCTGTTTTATATGCTTGTTCAACATCTTCTACCTCTAATGCAATATCTTTCACACCGTCACCATGTAGCTGTACAAAATTTGAAATTTCATGATCGGAAAATAATGAGGAGGAAATCACGAAGTAGATTTTATTTTGCTTCAGTAAATAAGATACCGTTTCTTTTGTACCTGTTTCGGGTCCTTTGTATCCAATTAACTCGAATCCAAATGATTTGCAGAAATAATGTGTGGCTTGTTTAGCGTTACCGGTATAAAGTTCAAAATGATCCACATTTTCAATTGGAAAGAAATCATTCACAATCGGCTCCATTTTCATTCTCGTTCTTGTCATCTAAACCCCTCCTTAATTATTTGAATATTTTTAATTTTGTTTACTTTACTTTATTTCTTTTAAAAAAAAGATGCAAGAGTACGAGTTAACGCTTTTCAACAATAAAGTAAAGCTGTAATAAAGTATTAAAAATGGCTGTTTTCTAAAAGTGCTAGTCTCTTCTTTTGTTATTTCCGCAGGAGTCGCCACCATTCGTTATCACAATCCAATCAAAGCAACAATACTTAATTTTTCATATGAAATAAACGAATCTGAATATATGTAGGGTGGGGCAATGATGAATGTGTTGCTAGAGTCTAAAATTATCATGTTTTCATGACAACTGTCTTTTTTTGTAATATTTTCTTCCTACTTGAATAATGTAAATGAGGAGATAAAAGGGGAAAATCTTCTAGTAATATTAATAAATTAAGTTTTGGTACGGAAGTGGCCATTTAATTGTCCTTTTAACATTTTATTTCGAATACTTTTGTTCATTTCCATTCGAATTTCTCTTGTTGTAACCCCTTCTTCTCGTTTGTTTGCAATATCGATTAATTTTTCAATATCGTCAAAAGAATATTTCCGAATGCCTTTTGTTCGGTCTGGGAATATGAGTTTTCGCTCCTCATAATATCTAATTTGTCTGGGAGTTAACCCCGTTAATTCACTTACGATTCCGATAGAAATAACTTTCTTGTCTTTATATTTATTTTCTAAGTGACTCAAACGTTTCACCACCTAAAAAAACAATCTATCTTTATTATAAAAAACTTTTGTAGGTGATGTTATTTTTATGTCAGCTTATATAACATATTTGTTTAATTTACGTAAGGAAATATAACAAACATGATGCATCGAATACCCAATATTTGTATACTATAACAAAGGAGTGATGCTAAGTGGGTAAATTGCTAAGAAAGGCCATTCAACAACAAAAACAACAATATATCGATATACTCCTTCAAAACGGTTTTATCACTGATCCTAGTTTAGTAGCAAATTGGACAATAACAGAACTTGAAAACGAGTGCATCAAATACGGTTTACAAACGAAACAAAAAAAAGAAATATTTAAGCAGATAAAAATTATAAAAAATTAATTTATTTTGAAATAAAAATGGGTGTCCGGTTCAGCGGACACCTTCTTTATTTTGTAAAGAAATATCAATTCCTATGACACCGGTAATTTGATCTTGATCAACCATTGGAGCAGAAATTGTTATACAAAACTTTTTCGTTACTGCTGAATGATAAACATCAGAAACGTATATATTCCCTTTACTTGCTTCTATAAACCACGGGCGAGCTTTTGCATTGACTAAACCAGCTGGAGGATTAGAGTAAATAAATGTTCCATCTAATCGATTGGCCCAAATGGCCTCAACTTCACTATTTTCATTATAGAATTGATCAAGAAGCTCTTTTTGAATAGTGTCTTCAATAGATTGCATCACAGTAGACCTTGCAAATTTTGATAGTTTTATTTTCATTTCTTCCAGTAGTTCAACATTAACTTCTCTTAGGTTTTTAGTGTCTACAAATGAGATCTTTGATTGGAGTTCGTTCGATGTTTTCTCTAACGCTTCAGTCTTTAATGTTATATTTTTTAACATGATTATAGCATCATTTCTAACTCTTTTAAATAATAATTATAAATTTTTAGATATTTCAAAATAAAATGTTTTTTGATAGAACATGAATGATAGTGACAACCCCCATAAATAAAAGATATGAATAGAATTATATGAACGTTTAAAACAAAAAGATTGGGTGAAGAGCAATGTTTTCAACTTCAGAGATTGGTATCGATTTAGGAACAGCGAATATTTTAGTTTATAGTAAACAAAAAGGAATCATTTTTAATGAACCTTCTGTTGTTGCTATTGATATTCAAACAAAACAAGTATTAGCAGTAGGACATGATGCAAAGCAAATGATCGGTAAAACACCAAATAAAGTTATAGCCATTCGTCCTTTAAAAAACGGTGTCATAGCTGATTACGACATTACAACTGAATTATTAAAAGTTATAATGAAAAAAACAACGAACCAATTAGGGATATCTCTTCGAAAACCGAACGTCGTCGTTTGTACACCATCTGGCGCCACAAGTGTCGAAAGACGTGCCATTGAAAATGCTGTTAAAAACGCAGGAGGAAAATCTGTATACTTAATTGAAGAGCCGGTAGCTGCTGCTATTGGCTCCGGACTACCAGTAGACGAACCAATTGCTAATGTTATTGTGGACATTGGTGGGGGCACAACAGAAGTTGCCATTATTTCTTTTGGAGGAGTCGTCACTTCAAATTCAATCCGAATTGGTGGGGATCAATTAGACGAGGATATCATCCAATATGTAAGAAAAAATTACAATGTACTTATTGGTGAGCGTACAGCTGAACAAATTAAAATGGAAATTGGTTATGCATTAATTGACCATGAACCTTTATCGATGGAAATTAGAGGTCGAAACTTAGTAACAGGATTACCGAAAAATATTACACTCAAATCAACAGAAATCCGTGATGCGATGAAGGAATCACTTCTTCACATATTAGAAGTCATCCGTCATACTTTAGAAGCTTGTCCTCCGGAATTAAGTGGTGATATCGTTGACAGAGGTGTCATTTTAACAGGTGGCGGAGCTTTAATGAAAGGTATGGAGGAATGGATTAGTCGAGAAATATTCGTTCCCGTTCATTTATCCGACCATCCATTAGAAGACGTCGCCATAGGTACAGGAAAAGCATTAAATTTTATAAACCGACTGCAAAAAGCGGCTAAATAATTGATAATACGGTAGACATACAAGGGTTTTGTTTGTCTACCGGTTTTTAAAATTAAATCATATATTTATTGTTCTTCATCATTTATTAAAACCCATCTAATATGATCTTCCCATTTATCATTTACTTTTATATATTTTCTAGAAATCCCTTCATTATTAAAACCTAACTTTTGTACGACACGAATTGAAGCTTTATTTTTCGGCATAATTGGTGCTTCAATTCTATTTAATTTATACTCTTTAAAAATGACTTCAATCCCCTTTTTTAGAGCTTCCGTAATGTAGCCTTTATTTAATTCTTCTTTATCCATTTTATAACCTAATATACAGGATTGAAAATTACCTCTAATAATGGTACTGAATAAAATACATCCGATAATATTTGAAAAGTTATGATCATTTTTATGAAATAACCAAAGCCTTAACAATCTGCCATCGTTAGATAATTGCCTTTCCTTTCTTAATAATTCCGATTGATACTTAATCGAATAAAAATCTATCGGTTTTTTAGCTTCCCATTTTTTTAAAAACGAACGATTTCTTATGTAAAAATTTAAAACATTAAATGAATATGATTCATCTAATTCTCTTAATATTAACCGATTTGTTTTATATATTCTCAAAAATATCCCCCTTTTATCGTTCTCTATCAGAAAAATATAATTGTAATGATAAACACAAAAACATTCGCAATTGAAAATAAAGCTATTTTTTGCCGTTTCTCCTTTTTTGATGAAGTCACTTCAAACATTCGCCTCAAAAACAATCCAAATAATGTGTAAAGCAAAACAAAATTAATTAATGACAATATAAATCGTATATTTGGAAAGCTACTAGATTGATTTAATATTTCCATAGCATAAAATAGCCAAACTCTATTTATAATTGGTGCAATTGTCATATAAACAAACAGCAGCAACATAAGTTTTTTCAATTACATCCTCCTTATTCCATAATTACCCATATATTATATCATTTATCATCTATATAAAAATATCCCATTTCCGAATTGTTTTAAAATAATTGCAAATCTATTATTTTGTAAAAACCTTAAATTCTACCAATTTCATTCCGATATTAACGGTGTTCTTAAAACCAGGATAGTATAGACTTCACTAGGGAGTGTGAGAATATGCATAAGCTCAAACAAATGCCATTTATCGCAAAAATAATCTTAATTACAACTGTATTACAGCTCATTGCAGGTGCGATTTTAATATTCGTAAGCATGAGAGTAGAAGAAAATATTTTAAAAGAAGAGCTAGGAAGTCAAGCAAGACTCATTTCAGAGCATTGGGGAAATCAAATTGATGTTGATTTAGTTGAAAAAGCGATGAAGGAATCCAATTTTGAAGATACTGCTCAGAAACAACTCACTTCATTTTTTGATAACATTTCTGAAAATAACCCTAACGTTGCACAAGGATATATTATGGGAACAGAATTAAAAAACGGGAATGAAACATCGCTTATTGCAAATCCTAGTCATATTATTGAATTTTTAAAAGAAAATAATTTAAATGTTGGTGATTATCTTCCTCAACCCCCTCATTTTGTGAAAGCAATTGAGGAGTTGAAGAAAACAAAAGAAATGACTGCTTCCGAAATTTATGAAGATGATCTCGGAACTTGGGTTACCGTTTTATATCCTCTTGTCAACGATTCGGGTGAAGTATTTGCATTTTTGGGGGTTGACGTTGATGCAAGTATGGTTAAAAACGGTAACCAAAAGCTACTTTCCTATACTTTATCATTATTAATTCCAATGATTATTGGGATAGCCATTATACAAATTTTCATGATTCGTCAAAGTTCAAAACCACTAAAACAATTGTTACAAGGAATTCATGAAATGAAACGTGGAAACCTTGATATTCACTTACCGACACGTGAAGATGATTTAGGAAAAATGAATGAAGCCTTTAATGAAATGGCGAAAGAAATGAAAGACATGATTTCAAAAATACGACAAACATCGGAAACGTTAATTCAATTTTCCCAATCCGTTACAAATGTTGCAAATTCATCTAAAAACAACTCTGAAAAAATCGCATCAGAGTTAGAAGAAATGAACCAATCAATTAAAACACAAGAAACTTCGATAACTGAGTCTGCTGGTGCAATAGAACAAATTTCATCTGAAATTCAACATATTGCCCATTCATCACAAGATGTAACAAACTTATCAAAGAAAATGGAAAACTCATCAACTGATGGAGTAAAAGCCATTGAAAATATGACATTACAAATGGAAACTATCGCAAAAACCGTTCAGCAATCAAGTAAAATCATTCGTTCATTAAAAAAACACTCCAATGAAATTAGTTCAATATTAAAAATCATTACAGAAATTGCCGATCAAACCAATTTGCTTTCGTTAAATGCAGCCATTGAGGCAGCTCGAGCAGGAGAACACGGAAAAGGATTCTCAGTCGTCGCACAAGAAGTTCGAAAGCTAGCAGAAGAGTCTAATCGTTCAACGGTCCGTATAGAAGAAATTATTGACGAAGTCCAAAAAGAAATTGACCATGCTGTTGAAGCGATGGAATTAGGAACAAAAGAAACTGAAAAAGGGCAGGAAGTATCTAAAAAAGCAAGTGAGCTATTTAATAGATTAAAACAATTTTCAGAAAACCTTGCAGAACAAATCGAATCTGTTTCTGCTGGTACACAAGAAATTTCAGCTGCTACTGAGGAAGTTAATGCTTCTGTCCAAGAAATGGCTTCGATTGCTGAGATGAACACTTCCATTTCTTCACAAATCGAACAAAGTGCAAGTGAGCAGTTACAATCAGTTAAACATTTAGCTCAATCAGCAGAAGAATTAAATCAATTAGCTAAAGATTTGAAAGAAACTGTCAACCGGTTTGAATTGTAAAAAGAAGAGGCTGTCTCGGTCAGTTCCTATTGAGACAGCCTCTATTCTTGAATAATCATTTGTGCTACATTTTGTCCACTAATCGCCACCATCGGAGACCCACCTCCTGGATGAGTGCTTCCTCCTACAAAGTACAAATTATCAATATCTTGACTTACGTTTCTTGGCCTTAAAAAGGCATCTTTTTTTCGATTGGATGATAACCCGTATAAAGCCCCGCGAAAGGCGCCAAATGTAGATGAAATATCTTTTGCTGTAAATAGCTTTTCTTCTTTTATAAATGGTCTTACATTTATTCCGAATTCAGCTAACCGACGATATATTTTTTCTTTATATATATGTGGATTTATTTGTAACTCACCATTTCTTTTGATTGCTGGTGCATTAACTAATATAAATAAGTTATCTCCTTCTTTCGAGCGAGATGGGTCCGTATAAGAAGAATTACAAATGTAAATAGTTGGTTCTACGCTATACATTTGGTCATTGAATAGTTCATCAAACTCTCTTTGATAATTTGTTGAAAAAAAGACATTATGATGTTTCAGCATCGGAAAGCGTTTATTAACACCGACAAGCATGACAAAAGCTGAAATCGACGGTTCAAAGGCTTGTACCTTCTTGTTTGAAAATGATGGTCTCTGTTCTTCTTCAACAAGCTTAGGATAAGCGTCTAACAAATCAGCATTCATGATAACATAATCGGCTTCCACCTTTTCCCCATTCTCTAAACGAATAGCAGTTGCTTTTTTATTTTGAACGATAATTTTTGCACAAGTTGTATTGTTGTATAACTTGACTCCTAGTTTTTTTGCTAGAGTTACAAAGGCTTCAGCAATTTTTACGTTTCCACCTTTTACATAATAAACCCCTTCTACGAGCTCTAAATAAGCAATCATCGCAAATGTTGCTGGCGTTCGATACGGTGATGACCCGATATACGTTGCATATCGATTTAAGCTTTGTATCACTTGTTCATTTTGAAAATAAGTTTTAAAAAACTGATCGAGCGTTTGTAATGGACGCACTTTTAACATCGCTTTAGTAAGGGATGGAGATAGGTAATCACGAAATGAGCGAAATGTTCGAAATAAAAAATGAGATCGTGACAATTCATATAGTCGAGTGATTTCCTTTAAAAAGTCTTGATAATTTCTTGCACCAAATGGGTCTATTTTTTCAAGCTGTCTTTTCATTGTCGGCTGATGACTTGAAAAATCAAAAACCGTTCCATCTGAAAAAAAGTTTCTCGTATGTGTATTTAGCTTTACCATTTCAAAATAATCTTCTGCTTTTTCGCCCGTTTGTTCGATCACACGTTCAAAGATATATGGCATTGTAATCGTATTTGGGCCAAAATCAAATGAATAATCCCCTAATTGAACCGGCATCAATTTACCGCCAAAGTGTTCGTTTTTTTCAAATAATTGTACGTCATATCCGTGATAAGCTAATGTAATGGCACAAGCTAAACCACCAAGTCCACCACCTATAATAACTACTTTGTTCATGAATAAAATCTTCCCTTCCATTGATACTCCTTTTTCAACATCGCTTTAACCATTGACACATTCATTAAAACGATAAAGCTTAAAACCGATAACCCCATTAATAATGAAAGCGATAATCGTTGATTCGTCGACCAGTCAACAATAATTCGTTGTGCACAAATAATGAAATATGGAATGATATAAATTAATTGAAAGGAAAATAGTCCATAACAAAACCAAATAAACGGCATTAGATAAAAGAAACTATAAAATACCGTTAGTGAAAAGACCAATAAATAGGAGCGCCCTAATCCAATATAAATATTTTTTAAAAAGCCTTCCCACACTTCTCGGTTCGTTTCATACATTCGACAAGAAACATCGTCTGTGATATTCGCGAGTAAAACACGAAAGCCATGCTTTTTCATATTTCTCGCAATGTGAACATCTTCTACTAAAGAAGTCGAAACCGATTGGTGCCCACCGATTTTGTCATATGCTTTTCTTTCAAAAAGCATAAAAGCACCATGAGCAGCTGTTGTCGAAGGCAGTGTTGTATAATTGGCTAGCCTTATCGGTAAATGAAAAAAGACGACAAAATGCTGCATAGGAACGAGTATTTTACTTAAAAATGAAGGTACTTCAAATGCTGGAAAACCAGTTAGTAGCTTCGCATCATATTTCATAAGGAGATGGAGCGCTTTATCAATTGTTTTTGGCTTTAATCGAACATCCGCATCAATAAATAACAAATAATCTCCTTTTGCCACTTGCTGAAGCTGATGACAGGCGTACACTTTTCCAATCCACCCGTTAGGTAATGAATTTCCTTTTAAAATTTGAAATCTTTTGTCCCCTTTAATATTTGAATAAAGAAGTGACAACGTTCGATCTGTTGATTGGTCATCTAATAAAATAAACTCTAATGTTGGATAGGTAAGAGACTTTAAATGAGCTATAAGCTGCTTAACGTTTCGTTCTTCGTTACGTAATGGAACTAACACCGAAATAAGGGGTAAATTTTCTTTTAGCTCTACTTGTTGCATTGAAGGGATGAACATTTTGTTTAAAACTGTCCATAATAGAAAAAGAGATAACATTATAATCATAAACAATATCATGAGATTCACACCTTTAAAGTAAAGTAGAAAAAGTATAATGATTTTCTTCAATCACCATCTTTTTTAATTCGTCTAGCTGCTTAGTACAAATTTGCTCTAATGAAGCTGTTTTCTCCTTTCGATTTTTACCATGTAAATCTTCTATATGAAAAGCTTGCCCTGCTAACACAGACACTTCTGGTTTTCTTTTATGACCAAACGAATAATAAAAACTAAATGGAATAATTGGGATGTGAGGACACTTTTCAAGAACATATAGAACACCAGATTGAAAGTTTAGTGGCCGTTTTTCTAAATGAAATTCATCACCTTGCGGAAAGATCCATACACTCTTCTCTTCAAATAATAAATCTATTGTATATTCTAATGTTGTGAACACTTCTTTTGGATTTGAACGATTAATAGAAAAAGCTCCTAGTTTTTTAAAATAGGGATATTTTTTTAGTCCATGTTCATGCATCATGACATAAAAATAATGAGAAAGAACCGTTCTTCTTAAGTGAAAGCAAATGAGGCCATCCCACCATGAGCTATGATTACATACAAAAATGGCTGTATCTTTAGGTAGCTCATCCTTCTTTTGAAAATATATTTGTTCAAATGACATTCTGAGTAGTCTTTTATTCACTAAGTGAAACATCCATTCAAACGACTGGTCTCTTTTCGCCTTAATCATGTTTTTTCCTCCAATATAAAATCCAGATAATAGAAATTGAAAGAAACGAAGTTAGGAAGCTTGCTAGATACAATTTCGCTTTGAATCCTAGTAAAACAAACATACTAATCATTAGGTAAAAAAGAAGAATCATTCGTCTTTCCCACTGAACACTTTCTCTTAACTTTTTAAATCGTTTAACAACAATCAAAATTATTAGATGAAGAGTAAAGGCCACAACAAACCAGCCAACAAAGTTTGTAAAAGGAATATCGTAATACATCCCTTTTTCTGTCCAAATCCAATACTGTTTTACCTTAAAGGCTACTGGATCAATAATTAGATCAATGACAACCGCACAAAACCCACCTACAATCGGATATAGAATACTGTTAACAGACACGATTTTTTTAGCAATTACATGTGTTGTTCCAATTACCATTAACCAGGCAAAACCAATGGCAACAGGAACATTAAATAAATTGGGTGCAAAACGGTCGGTGTAATGATAACTCCCAAAAAGTAGTCCAAATTTTGCTCCTAAATACTCTATGAAAAATGAAAATAGGAACACAATGCTACTTATTAAAAACCCAAATTTTAATCCAAATATTTTAACAAAATAAATGAAAGACAATAACCCAGCTAAAATTAAAAAAACCGCATTTGCCCATTCAAGCCAAGCTGGTAATAAATCGAAGGTTAATAGAATGACACCCGATATATACCAAAAAATAAAAAAGCGAAATAACAGTTCTTCAAACGACATTACGTTCACCTCAATAATCATGATACAATCATTATACAATCTTTGGACAAAATTATCGTTACAAAATGAATATAAAAATTGATAGAATATAAGCGGGAAATTGAATAAATCAACTAAAAATCTAAGGAGTGTAGGCATGAAGTATAGTCAATTACTATTAAAGTTTTCTGGTTTATTTGCCGTAATCGGTGCGTTTTTGGGATCTCATATGGCAGGAGCAGGTTCTTATGCTTTCCGACCGATTCATGCTCATATACTCGTTGTTGGTTGGCTTTCATTATTTGCTTTTGCCGTTTATTATAAAGTTTTTCAAACGACAGAAACACTTCTAACGAAAATACACGTTTGGACTTCCATTTTAGGAACGATTGGTTTAACCGTTGGTATGTGGTTTTATATGGTTCGACCATTTAATCTACCCGAAACTTTTACTCTCATATTCTATATTGTCGGTGGCTCTACATTACTCATCAGTTTTGTTTGCTTTTTTCTATTAACATTATTTTATAAGGAATAAAAAATGGCTCTTCCACTATGGAAGAGCCGCTCTCTTCAAAATGATTAAACTGTTACTAATGATTTCGTATGAACATCCATATAATGCTTTAAAAAGTTAACATAACGATCTACTTCTTCTACTGTCGTATATGGTGACATTGTAAAGAATTTATGTGCATAGACAGCGATACGATCACTGCGATCTTTCAGTTCTACAAGGCGCTGTTTTTTCGTATTTCCAAAGAAAATGGTGTCACGGTGAAGTCCAATTAGTTCCGCATATTCATCATTAAATTGATTGATCTTTTCTACTTCTTCATAGGTTAATTGTCCGCTAAGTTCTTCTTTCCATTTTACTTCTTCAGGATAAAATCTAAATGTAGTAATTGGTGAAACTTTATTCGTAATCGCAACATTTGAGAATACTTCGGTTAATTTTTCACGGAATGCTATGTTTACACGAATGTAATTCGCTAATAGTTTTTGGAAGCTTTCAACTCCAAAGGCAAGCAATGTCGCATAAATCGGAATTGAGCTTCCCATACGAGAGCATTCTAGTGTATAGCTCGTATGATAGCTTCCATAACCGCGATTTCCAACATACGGTGTTTCAGTTGGATCCAAGTCGACATATTGTAAGTTTTCCTTATTTTTAATTAAGAATAAGCTTGTAATGTATGGCGTTTGACCGAGTTTATGGAAATCAAACACCATGCTATCAGCTAAGTGAACATATTTAAATTTCTGATAGAAGGTCTTTAACACATCTAATACATTATCTTCAAATTGAAGTGGGTTCGTTTCAAAATCATAATCATTAAAGAATGTATACATACAACCCATTGCTGTATCGGCATGAATATAAATTGGTGGTAAGTTATATTGATCCTCAAGCTGTGTTGTTATTGTTTTGATTGCATTCATATCATCAATACCAAATGTATCAGTTGTACCCATTGTCGCTAAAACGTAAACTGGAATACCACCATTTTGAATGACTTCCTCCATCTTTTGGCGCAGGTCTAATAAATCAATAGAATGATCCTCATTTACTTTGACTCGTATTAAGTGATCAGTTCCAATACCTGTTGCTTCCATCGCTTTATATAAACTAAAATGAGAAAGCTCTGAGCAGAAACAATATAAATTATTTGGAATTCCAGTACGATTTGAATCAGGATATTGGCGAGCAATAGCAAGTCTCAATGAATTAAAGACAGCACCTTGCCCACCCCAAGTCGTATATCCTGCACTTTGATTTGGATCGTAACCAATGATCTTTGACAGCATACTCGTAATACGAACTTCCGCATTCGCAGCAGCTGCTCCGTCCACATCCCAAATGTTATTTCCGTTCACTAAAACCATTAGTAAGTTTCCTAGAATACTTGCTACGTTCGGAAGTGGTGTCGCATTTGCTAAGTAATTACTATTAATATATCGATGTCCTTTTGCTAAATCAATAATTTGTTCGATTATGTCATCAATAGATATTCCCTTTTGTGGAACTTCTACTTTTTCAATAATTTGATTGTAATAATTTTCTGTGTAATTTGGCATTTCGCCTAAAGTTAATTTATTCGGATCTTTCATTTCATCTAATGCCGTCATGAGTTTATTTATATTTTGTAATAACCATTCTCGGTCTTTTTTATTTCCATCAACACTAGGATATAATTTCTGAATGTCTTTCATGTTGTCCATAAGTTGTTCCCTCCAATGCTATTTTAAAAAATCAATGATTCCTAATGTATCGAAAAAAACAATCAAAATGGCGATTGGTGTTACATAGCGTAATAAAAAATACCAAATGTTAAAGAATGTATTTCCTATCATCGAACCACTTTTCATTTCTCCTATTAACGTTTCTTTTGAGACTTTAAAAGAGATAAAGAGAGAAATTAATAATGCTCCAAGTGGAAATAAAACATTACTTGCTATAAAGTCAGCTAAATCAAACACCGTTTTTCCCATAAATGTAACATCACTTAATACCCCAAAAGACAAACAAGAGGGAATACCAACTAGAAAAATGGATAGACCAATAATCGAAGTTGCTATTTTTCTTTTTTTCACATCGTTCTTAGCAATTGCTGCTACAAATACTTCAATCATGGAAAATGCAGATGTAAGCGCAGCAAACAAGAATAATGTTAAAAATGCAATAAAGAAAAAGGAACCAAATGGTAACTGATTAAACACCGCAGGTAAGATGGCAAAAATTAGAGTCGGACCTGCATCTGGCTCAAGGCCATATGTAAAAATCCCTGGGAAAATTGCTAATCCGGCTAATACCGCTACAATGATATTCATAACGACAATTGATAGCGCCGATTTCGGTAGACTTTGGTCTTTCGTTAAGTATGAGCTATAAGTCACCATGACCGAGACACCAACGGTTAAAGTAAAGAAGGCTTGTCCTAAAGCAAATAAAATGGTATTTGACGTGATTTTAGTAAAGTCTGGAACAAATAAAAACTTTAAACCTTCCATTGCTCCATCTAACGTTAAAGAACGAATAACTAATATCATAAATAGAATAAATAATGCTGGCATCATCAATTTACTTGCTCGTTCAATTCCATCCTGCACTCCTTTTGCAACGACAAGAACGGTTAAAAGTATAAAAATAAATTGAGCAAGTAACGTTTGGAATGGATCAGAAATAATATTCCCAAATAGTTGCCCATATTCATCTAACGTTAAACCATTTAAACCTCCACTAATGGCTTTAAATAAATATAGTAAAATCCATCCACCGACAACACTATAGAACGATAACACGATAAAGCTAACGATTATTCCAATCCACCCTGTTAAAAACCAATATGTATTAGGAGCAAGCTTTTTGTATGTACCAATTGCATCACTTTGAGCGTTGCGACCAATCGTAAATTCCCCTACTAATAGTGGGTACCCTAACACTAATGAGAAAACAAGGAATAATAAGAAAAAGGCACCTCCACCACTAGTTCCTGCAACATAAGGGAATTTCCACATCGCTCCTAAACCAATGGCTGCTCCTGCCGAGGCCAAAATAAATCCAATCTTCGAGGCCCATTGTTCTTGCTGCATGAAGTCACGTCCTTTCATATTTGTAATTATTGGCGCTCACTCCATTTATCGACAGATAAAAAAGTTTTTTAATACAAATTTACTTTTTTAACAAAACTTTATATATGTTCAATAATTTAAAAAATTACTTATAAATTTCTTTAATATACATATATTTACTATTTTTCAAATATATTCATTTTAGTTGTTTATTATACTGATATAATTTTATCAATTTTTAAAGTTTCATTCCACTCTTTGAAACTATTTATTAAATTAATAGCTACTATTTCAAAATAAAGATTTTTCTCGTAAAAATTGTTCGTTTTCGTAATGTTTTCTCAGAACCTTAATGTGATGTCTTTCTATTTCTCCTAAGTCTTATAAATACTTAACAATTTCCATTGATAATATTTCTGAAATAAAAAAAGCCCCCATATTGTATGGGAGACCTATTATTTTAAGGTAAATCAATGAGCATAAATTTTGCTCCTGAATTCGTTTTTAGTAATAATGCTTCTTCCTCTGTAATACGCGCTGAATCACGTTTTTTTAATGTTTCATTTTCGTTAATCGTTACTTCTCCTTCAATTACAAATAAAAAAGTTCGACGTACTTTCTTTTGTTTAAAATCAATTGAATGACCACTTTCTAGCTCTGATAAATAAATCGTTAAATCTTGATGAATATGGGCTATGTCTTTGGACGTTGGATTTTTCGTTACAACGGGCAATAAGTTATTTTTCATCTTTTTGATATCGTAGGTTGTTTTTTCATACGAAGGCTTAAGACCATATTGCTCTGGTAAAAACCATAATTGTAAAAGGTTTACTTCCTCCGTCTTAGATGGGTTTACTTCTGAATGAAAAATTCCTGTTCCCGCTGACATTCGTTGAATACCACCAAAAGTAGTCGTTGCAGTCTCACCAGTACTATCTTCATGTCGAAGCTCCCCTTCTAAAACAATCGTTACGATTTCCATTTCTTTATGTGGATGCATGCCAAATCCTCTCTTTGGTGCAACGATATCATCATTTAAAACGCGAAGAGGACCAAAATTCATGTTTTTAGGATCATAATATTCTGCAAATGAAAAGCTATGGTAGGTCTTTAACCATCCATGGTTTGCATAATACCGTGAATCACCTGGATAAATGTTAATCATTTATATCAACCACCTTATCTCGAATTTGTTTATTTTGATTTCGAGATAATTATATAAAAAAAGATAAGGTATGTCAAATGGTTATGTTTTGTGTTATAACCGCTTCATTTCACAATATTAGCTCCTAAGCCCGCTGTTCATCTTTTTCCAATTTTCTTGCCATCACAATAGGCTGGTAAAAGCCTGATTGTTCCGGTAATAGCCATTCAATATCCTGATAGCCAGTTTTCAATAAAAACTGATTTAATTCTTCTCTTAATAAAGCTCTGTATTTGGTTTCGTTGTGTTTAATAACCCATTCTCCATTAACCTCTTGTATAATAAAATGTTTCACCGTATAGGTTTTAAAATCTTCTGCCCAGTCCCAGGCTTGAAATACAATTCGTTTTCCGTTATCCATCATTCGAGGCTGGGTTACTTCAGGTCTATTCTTAACCATTTCATCATAATCTCGTATTGTCAATAATAGTAGGCCATCACTCTTAAGCTTTTGATACATATTTTTAAGTGCTTTTTCTAAATCAGAATCAGTTAATAGATGAGGAATGGCATTATCGGCTGATAATACGATATCAAATTGACCTTTTATATCTTTTTCTAAAGTTCGAAAATCAGCCACTTTAAATTGAATGTTAACTCCACGTAAATGTGCTTCTACCTTAGCTCTATCTATCATTTTAGGACTTATATCCGAAGCTGTAACCTGATAACCTTTTTTAGCTAATCCTATTGCTTGTGTTCCAATTCCACAGGAACAATCTAGCATTGTTGGAGTATTGTATTTGATCTTTTTTTGAATGATGTTATAAAGAGCCTCTCCTTGCCATTCAATCGCTTGATCCCAATCCTTAAAGATCAAATGATAATCGCTAGCCATATTATCATAAAATTGTTGAGCAGAATCTTTCATTTTTTTCCTCCATTATACTTTCACATTTTTTAGTTTTCTTAAAATTTCTGAAACCCCTATTGCGATCATACCATTTAATGTTCCAAGGATTGATAATATAAAAGAAATTCCATTATATTCACCAATAATATTCATTACAAAAAAAATAAAACTAGCTACAAATACAAGTCCAAAAACAAATAGAAAACGATCCAAATTATCACTCCTTACTCATACGATAATTAATGTTTTATTTCCTCTAATGCTTGTATAGCTTTATGCTCATCCTCTTTTTTTATATAAATATCGTATTGAGTGAAATCATTTGAGATAATCTCACGTTTTTTAATCGTCCCTATAGGTGTATGTGTTTTACATTTGATTCCATGTCCTTTTAATATGGATACAATTTGATAATACTTTTCATATCCAAAAACTGTATAAAATAACTTCCAATTTCTATTTGAATACCATTTATAGAACGAATAAATGATAAAAAGCACAATAATAGCCGTTATGATTTTAATCATTGTTTCACCTACACATTTGTATTGTATTCAATTACTTTAATAAAGAATATTTTTATAATTTAGTCTATGAATTTTGAAGCCTATCGATTAAAAAGAAAAGGATAATACTTTTATTATGGATTCACTTACTAGAATAAATAAAAACCTTCTCCTTTTTTATTTGTTTAAAGTCAATAAAAATTGGAATAACTTAGGTATTCTTCTTTTAAAGTGATCATAATTGTGCTCTCCACCTTCAATGATTTCAAAAGTAGCATTTGTAATTTTCTTTTTGATCATATTGTATATCGATTGATTGGAAGTTAAATACTCTTCATTGACCTGTTGATTTTTCCACTCATTTGTACCACAGTCCATGTAAAAACTTTCAATATCCGATAGATCAGATTGTTGTATTAATTTTTCCATTTCTTCTTGGTTTCTATAAAAGGCTGAAGAAAATATGATGATATGTTTAAAAATATCTGGATAGCGACAAGCTGCATAGGTTGTAATAAGTCCTCCTAATGAAATACCAGCCATTGCTGTACAATCTTTTATCGTCCGATATTTTTGATCTATGTATGGCTTTAATTCATTTACGATAAAATTCACATACTCTCTTCCTTTTCCGCCCGTTTGGATTGATTGACCTAGAATATTTAAAATCTTTTTACTGTACTCACCATTCATCCAAGGGCAATATTCATTTATTCGTTCCTCGCTATTTTGATCGATACCAACGACAATAACGTCTAATTCGTTTTGTTTTAAATAGCTTACAAGATTCAAAGATATTCCACCAACCGCATCACAATCTCTAAATATATTTTTTCCATCATGCATGTATAAAACAGGATAGGGCTTTCTTTCCCCATAATAATTTTTCGGTAAATATACACGAATAAGCCTTTCTTGTTTGAACAAGTTCATGTAAATAGGAAAGATTTCAATCATACCGAGCCTCCAATTGAAAATAAATATTTATCACCTAAATTAAACTTTTCTAAAGACAATTTCACGGTATTTTTTAAATTTATGCTTCTGATAAAAGCTTTTGGCGATTTTATTTTCACACCAATAATCTAATTCTACTAGTTCTATACCTTTATTTTGAGCAATGTGATATATTTCGTTCAATAGAAAAGATCCATGTCCATTATTTCTTTTTGAATCCATAATACATATTTGATGTACATAAATAGACTTATAGGATTTTTTAAACGCATTTTCAGGATATTCTTTTATTTCAATCCAGGCATATCCTACCGCTTCATTCTTTTCTTCTAGTAAAAGAAATAGATTGTTCGGTTTATTGATAATACTCTTAAACACTTCCTTCACATCTTTAAAGTTATACTTTTTGAAATATTCTGGATATAAATTATAGTGCAAATCATGGACATGTTTATTTAATTGGGCAATTAATTCAATGTTTTTTGTTTGGGATATTTTCATGATTGGTCACCTAGATTCATTTGATATTTAATGAAAACGAGAAGAGATATAAGGTTCTCTTCTCGTTTAGGTTTATTGACATTTATTTGGATAAATTCATTTTATAATAAAATTCTAAAATTGGAAATTTATTAAATAAAAAATAATTAGTTTATTTTCTTTTTATCTTTGCTTAAAACATTTATAATGTATGAATCGTTTTTTATTAAATCTTCCGCTTCTTTTGATTTCAAGAATTCTTCCACTAATTTTTCCAATTTTTCAGCTTGTTCTTTTGCATTTGAATCTGAACTTTTAATTGAAGTTTTAATATTTAATTCAGGTTCCGGAAAAACGGAATAAGCAATTCCGGTTACTTTAAATTCCTTTTTGGAAAGTAATCCATTTCCAACAATACTTGTTATTTGTGCCCACCTAGAATCTCGATCTCTTTTTTCTAAATCTATTTGATTGATTTTTATTCTCATGGAATCTTCTCCCCTATTTTCAAGTATATCAGAAATAATTAATTTTATTTCTTCAATTCTTTCTTCCGTATTTGGGACATCTACCTCTAACCTTTTAGGTCGTTCCAAAATTCCTACAGTTAAAACATTATAATTTTGTTTTTTCAATTCATTAAATATTTGATTCATAAGCTCTTCTTCCTTTTTCTGCTCTTCACTTATTTGAACTGGCTCATAAATATATCTCACCACTTCAACTTTAAAAGCATCATAACCTCTTGACTTTAAGAGTTCTTCCACTTTCTTTTCCACTTCATTTTTTACATCTTTGTAATATTTTTCTGATCCTTCAATTGTAACACTGATTGTTTTTCGTTTAACAACCATTCCTATCCCCTGAATTGAATACCCTTTATCTAATAATTCTTCATGTATGATTTCTGTTATTGGCTTTGATTCAAAAAATTGACTTAAGTAAGGAACTTTTGAAGCAATTGTTGCCATTGCTGGAGATATAAATGTTGATCCAATAAATAAAGATATGAGTACCCCTGCGGCACAACTATAATATATAAGTTTCTTTTTGAAACTTGATTTTATTGAGCATTCTAAAGCATTTTGAATAGCTATATTTAACTTTTCTTCTGGAACGTCAATTTTATCTATCTCTTTTTTTACATAATCTGATGAAAAGTGATTCATTATAAACACTCCCTTCTTAAATCCTTTTTAAGTAATTTAATTGCTCTATGTAAATGTGTTTTCACTGTACCTTCTGGACAATTTAATGTTTCAGCTATTTGTTTTATTGTAAAATCTTTATAGTAACGAAGAATAATTACTGTTTGATAGGGCTCGCCTAGTTTTTGAATGGCTTGAACTAAATCCATGTATTCATCTACGTTTATTTGTTCTAGTTGACTACTGTTACATTCATTTAGATGAATTACTTTTTTGTTTTTTTGGATAAAATCTAGTGCTGTATTTATTAAAATTCGGGTTATCCAAGTAGAAAAATAGCTGTCCTCTTTTAAATTTTTTATGGAAGCAAAAGCCTTTACAATTGTCTCTTGAACAATGTCTAATGCATCGTGTTCATTTTTCACGTAAATATAAGCCATTCGATAAAGTTTATTTTTCTCCCCTTCGATAAGGTCTTGAAAAGCCTTTTTGTTTCCTTTCTTTGCTTTTTTTATTTTATCTTTATCTATCATAGTCACCCTCCCTTACATTCCATTCGTTAGACTTTATTTCTATAAAAAACGTTTCAAAAAAAATAAAAAAGTGCTCCATTTTAAATGAGCACAATCAAAAATAGTCCTATTAATCTTTTCTAGAAAAACTTATCTTTTATCATCATGGTACTTGTCAATAAAATAGTACCAATATCCATTCGCTAGTAAACCTACAAAACTCAAAATCATGATCATAATTAGCAACCAAAACGGCATAATCTTCACCTTTTGCTATCGTTTTCAAAGAGCTTATGCATTTTTCACTGCTTTTGATGTCCAACGAAATAATAACTTACTTGCTAAATATGAAATAAAAACATTCATTATCAGAGAATATATAAAATCTGTACCAACAATATTCATTTGATTATACGCATAAAGATAAAATGAGCCCAACATTACTCCAATCAAAATAGGAGCTACAAATGACTTTTTCACAAATAAAGTAATTGCTGTACTTAATAGTAAACAAGTTAAAGGAATATAAAACAGTATCATATTAATATATCCATATGATGAACCAAAATAATCCATAATAATGTCCATGATATAATTCCCCTTTCAAGCAAATATATCCTGATTTTATCATACATAGTTATTTTTACCAATAAAAAAAGCGCATCCTCACTTAATAGAGCGCTTTTTCATAATGTTATATACAAGTTTATTTAGGTTCAGTTTCTCTAGCCAATCCTCTTTCAAAAGCCCTTAAATGATTTTGAGATGCATTACGAAGATTTGTAAATACAATTCTTACATCACTTGGAAGATCTAACGATAAAAACTTGTTATACATTGCAATGTTATCTATTTCACCTGTAACACCAGAAGCATATGCAGCTTTGATCGTTTCAGGAGTTGTAACAAATGATTGTGAAATATCTTCTGGTAAAGGTACTTGATATCTTTCGAATAGAGTTTGTAAAGCATAAATGTGCCTTAACTCTGCTTCTTTAATTTGCACGAAGGTACGAACATACCCAAACTTGTTTAAAATATTATTATATCTTGCTTGAGCTAGATATTCATCTTGCATCGCATAAGTGAGCATTTGAGGAAGATTAAGAGTAGTAGCATTAAGTGCACCTTTTGCTCCATAATTTGACTCGTTTTGACGTTGATGGTTTGCTTTATTTGTTGTTAAAAAATACAAAAACCAAACCGCATGATTTTGCTCATCAGCTGCAGCACGCTTAAATATTTCTTTTATATACATATTTGTTGACTTATTTGCAATGTCTAAATAAAAATCAACGGTTTTTTGTTCATCTATAAAAGCTACATCAATACCTTTTTTATAGGTATCTGGACATTCTTCTGTTATCTGTGGCACTGGATTTTTACCAGTTAAATATGTGTAAATTGAGCTAAATTCCTTCAAATGCCGTTTTTCATCCTGTAGTATTTCCATAATCTGTTTTCTTTCCATCTGAGCTGGTGCCATCTGGGCTAACTGTTCATAACATTTAACCGCGCTATATTCTCCATTAATCGCCTTTTGAATATCATTTACTAAAGAGGTATCCATTGTTTCACGGAAAGAATTAAAAACATACGGATGATATTGCATAGATGTCCCCTCCTACTTTCTATTCATCATTTATTTTATTTATAGAAAGTTGGATAGGTACCTTGTATTACCTTTTCTAAGTTATTGAGCCACTTATTATTTGATTAATTGAACAAGCTATTAATTTCTATCACTAGATAAAACAAACTTATATTACTTGTACCAATAATAAAATCTCTCCAAAGGTTAACCCAATGGAGAGATTTTTTCATTATACTAAACCAATCGAAACATATTTGATTTCCAAGTATTCTTCTATCCCATAATGGCCACCTTCACGGCCGATACCGCTTTCCTTAAATCCACCAAATGGAGCTTGTGCTACAGATGGAAGACCGTCATTTAGACCTACAATTCCATATTCAAGCTGCTCGCTTATTTGAAGAGCCTTTGTTAAATCTTTTGTAAAGACATAAGCAGCAAGTCCATACGGTGTGTTGTTCGCTCTATTAATTGCTTCTTCCATTGTTTTAAATGTTGTAACCGGAGCAACTGGTCCAAATGTTTCTTCATTCATACAGAGCATATCATCATTAGCATAGCTAATAATCGCCGGTTCGATAAAATAGCCGCTTTCTTCTTCAACGGCTCTAGCGCCATACATAACTTTTCCACCTTTTTCTTCTGCATCTTTTAGATGTTCTTTTACTTTTTCTAATGCTTGTTCGTCAATTAATGGTCCGATATGAACTTCTTCTTGAAGTCCATTACCAACTTTTAATTTTTGGACTGCTTCTTTCATTTTTTCGATAAATGACTCATAAATCGATTCTTGTACATAAACACGATTTGTACAAATGCAAGTTTGACCAGCGTTTCGAAACTTTGAAGCGATGACAGCTTCAACCGCTTGCTTAATATCTGCATCATCCATGACAATAAATGGAGCGTGACCTCCAAGCTCAAGTGATACTTTTTTAACGGTATCTGCTGCACCACGCATAAGCTCTTTTCCTACTTCCGTTGAACCTGTAAATGAAATTTTTCGCACACGAGAGTCTTGAAGCCAAGCATTTCCAATTGCTCTAGCACTTCCTGTTACAAGATTTATAACTCCCTTTGGAATGCCAGCTTCATGTGCAAGCTCTACTAATTTAATCGCCGTTAGTGGTGTTTGACTAGCTGGTTTTATTACGGCTGTACAGCCTGCTGCTAAAGCTGGGGCTACTTTTCTTGTAATCATTGCAGCAGGGAAATTCCAAGGGGTGATCGCCGCAATAACGCCAACTGGTTGTTTCAATACAAGGATTCGTTTATTTGGATGAGAAGCTGGAATCGTTTCACCGTATATCCGCTTCCCTTCTTCTGCGTACCATTCAATAAAGCTGTTAGCATATAGTACCTCCCCAAGTGCTTCTTTTAAAGGTTTCCCTTGTTCTTTCGTCATGATTTCAGCAATTTCTTCACGATTTTCATTAATTAATTGATACCATTTTTTTAAATAAGACGATCTTTCGTGAGCTGTTCGTTTTGACCAAGTTTGAAACGCTTCATAAGCCGCATCAACAGCTTCACGTGCTTCAATCTCTCCCCCTTTTGGTACCGTCGCAAACACTTCTTTTGTTGCTGGATTTAATACTTCGATTTTTTCCTCTAGCTTTATCCAATTTCCATTGATATACATCCCTTTATCGACCATGCTACTTCTCCTCTCTACATAAATATTCTCTATCATTCTGTTCTACGAAAAATTTTATTTTCCTTTACTTGAACACTTCATTTATATGTCCTTAAAAAAATTTATTATCATTCTTTTATTATACTTTTTAATATTTTAGTAACCGTAATGATTCATTCCTTTATTCATTTCTTGTGCATAATATATATTTTCATTTTGACTT
>Ga0180434_10002208_pt1 | contig 26544 bp, 25 predicted proteins | sample SS_ome_7_FD_132453 | JGI IMG/M metagenome (GOLD analysis project Ga0180434, IMG submission 132453) | Hypersaline lake sediment archaeal communities from the Salton Sea, California, USA - SS_1_D_2 metaG | ecosystem: Environmental > Aquatic > Non-marine Saline and Alkaline > Hypersaline >... | reverse complement strand
GGTGCATCGGCTGTAACGAAGGCTGCTGGGCAAGGGGCACCCGCGACCTGGTGATCGGGACGACCATCGGCATGACCTGTACCATGAACCCGGCAGTGGGGCTGGAAGCGGTGCCCGGCTGGGGGGAACTGGTACCTGCCGCCGCAAAGAAGCGCGTCATGGTAATCGGAGGCGGGCCTGCCGGCCTTGAGGCGGCCCGGGTAGCGGCCCTGCGCGGGCACCAGGTGTCTCTCTACGAGCGTGGTGGCGAGCTCGGCGGGCTCACACTGGTGGCTGCAAAGGCGCCGGGAAGAGACGGCTTCCTCGACCTCGGCCGCTACTACACCTACCAGATGAGGCTCCTGGACGTGGACGTGCACCTTCAAACTGAGGTGACCTTGGATGTGGTGCTTAGCGCCAACCCGGACGCGGTCGTGGTCGCTACCGGTTCGGTGCCCTACCTGCCTGATATTCCTGGCATTGACGGTGAAGACGTGTGCGAGGCACGCCAGGTGCTCCGCGGTGAGGTTATAGTCGGCGAAAACGTGGTCATCATCGGCGGTGACGAGCATATTGAGGCACTGAGTACGGCTGACTTTCTGGCCGACCTCGGAAAGAAGGTCGAGGTCATCTCGCAGGAGTACCACTGCGGCTCCACCCTGGAGCCATGCACGAAACAGAGCATATACCAGCGCCTGCTCAGCAAGGGTGTCGTTCTCACCCCGCACAGCTGGGTGAAGGCAATAGAAGAAGGCATGGTGGTTGCCTATAACATATTCACTCGAGAGGAGCGCGTTATCACCCCCGTGGATACGGTAGTTGTGGCCTGTGGCGGCCAGGAGGACAACGCCCTCTTCCATGCCCTCAAGGACAAGGTCAAAGAGGTACACCTGGCGGGCGATGCCCACGGTGTTCGCCGGGTGCAGGACGCCACGCGGGAAGGGTCGGTGGTGGGCAGGCTCCTGTAGCCAGCCCGCTAGAGGTCAGAAAGCAGAGTGAAGGAGTGACTGCGGAGCGATGTCTGCAAGCGGCGCGATATGGGCCCTGGTTGAGTACCGGGATGAGGAACTGGAAGATGGCTCCCTTGAGCTGATCAGCCACGCCAGCGATCTTGCTCGCAAGATGGGCGCTGAGCTGGCCGCGGTTGTCCTGGGCGAGATACCCGAGGACACGGCCACGCAGCTGGCGCGATACGGCGCGGGCCATATCCTCTGCCTGCAGCACCCCGCGGTGAATGACCGCTTGCCCGAGACCGACGCCCAGATACTCGCCGCCGCCGTCCGACAGTATTCCCCCGATATCATTGCGTGCCTGGAGACCACCACCGGCGGTGACGTTTCACGGAGACTGGCGGCCCGGCTGGGTACCGGCCTGGTAACCTCTTGCGACCGGCTCGATGTCGGCGAGGATAACCTGCTGGCCGCAGTCAAGCCCGTGTACGGCGGCAAGGCAGCGGCCACGGTTATCTGCCCGTCCACCCGGCCCCAGATGGCCACCGTCAATCCTGACGCCATCGACCTCAAGACGCCGGATAGCTCGGCTACGGCCGAGATCACCACCGTGCCGGTAAATATAGACCTCGAAGACCCGAAGACCCGCGCAGTGGACTTCCTCAAGGGCGACCCTCGAATGGTCGCGCTCACCGAGGCAGAGATAGTGGTGGCGGGGGGCATGGGCCTGGGTTCAAAGGATAACTGGAAGCTGGTAGAGGAGCTCGCCGACGCCATCGGCGCATCCGTGGCGGCTACGAGACGGGTGGTGGACGAAGGCTGGGTCACCAGTGAGCGGCAGGTGGGCCAGACCGGTAAGACAGTGAGACCCCGCCTGTACATCGCCTGCGGGATATCAGGGGCGATACAGCATACCGTAGGAATGAAGGACTCGCAGGCAGTTATCGCGATAAATACGGACCGTACCGCACCCATCTTCAAGGTGGCGGACGTCAGCGTGGTGGGTGATGTGGTCAAGGTGTTACCGGCCGTCGCGGCCAGACTTCGGGACGTACTCAAAGACAGGCCGCAGCCGCGGGCGAACGAGGTGTTTGAAGCCCTGCGCAACCCCTAGATAGAGGTGGCTCATGAACATAGTTGTCTGTGTGAAGCAGGTACCGGACGTAGAGGGGCGGGTAGTAGTCGAGAAAGGCGTCATTTCCATAAGGGCGCTGGTCTCCAAGGAGGTCGTGAATCCTCAGGACCTCCTGGCCCTTGAGGAGGCACTCCGGCTCAAGGAGCAGAGCGGTGACGGCAGGGTTACCCTCATCAGCCTGGGGCCTTCGCAAGCAGAAGAGACGCTCCGGCGCGGCATAGCTCTCGGTGCTGACGATGCCCTGCTGCTGGATGACCCGGCGTTCACCGAGGGGGATAGCTACGCAACCGCCCGTGTCCTCGCCGGGGCCATTGGCACCGTTCCGCATGACCTGATCCTGTGCGGACAGCGCGCCGATGATACCCAGTCTGGCCTGGTGGGGACTTACCTTGCCCAGATGCTCGGCCTTGCCCTGGTGCGCGGGGTGGTCAGGGTAAACCTTGCCCCCGAGCCGGGGAAGCTCACCGTCCAGCGCAAGCTGCCCCGGGGCGACCGCGAGGTGGTGGAATGCTCACTTCCGGCAGTCCTCACCACCGAGACCGGACTGAACATCCCCCGGAACGCCACCGTGAAGGGCGTCCTGAAGGCCAGAAGCAAGAAGATCCAGAAACAGGCTGCCAGCGACCTGGATGTTTCTTCGAAAGAGGTCGGCCTGGCCGGCTCCAGGACCAGGACCACACGCATTTCTCCGCCCAAGCCCAAGATGAAGGGCCTGTTCGTACCGGACAGCAATCTCTCGTCTGCCGACAAGCTCAAAGCGATAATGGGTGGGGGGATTGTTCAGAAGAAAAGTGACTTCGTAGAAGGGGACCCGGACAGTATTGCCGGGCAGCTGATGAGGTTCTTTCGGGAGCAGAAGATCATTCAGGAGTAGCCACTGTGCCGATTGGCGGGCGGTACCCGCTTCATGAGAAAGGAAAGCAGAGTACGATATGAGCGTAGAGCAAGAGCAGAGCAGGACACCGCGCCGGGTTTCGGTCACCGAGAGACGGCTGCGGATATCCGAGGACGGCACCGAGGGAGTTCTTCTCGGCAGGAAATGCCTGGCCTGCGGTGAGCACTTTTTCGGGCAGCCGCAGTTCTGCCTGAAGTGCACCTCAGGGAACCTGGAAGCGGTGGAGCTTACCGGCGAAGGCGTGGTCACCACCTATACCATCGTGCGGCAGGCACCGCCGGGGTGGCAGGGCGATGTACCCTATCTCCTGGCCACGGTGAGGGTGCCGGAAGGGCCCCAGATTGCCTCCGAGGTGTTGAACTGCCCCGAAGAAGACCTCAAGGTTGGCCTGCCGGTGGAGCTAACGGTGAGGGTCGGCGGCCAGGACAAGGAAGGCAATGACGTGGTGGTCTACAAGTGGCGTCCCAGGAGCAGCGCATAGACGCGGGTGTAGACAGGCGTCCAGCATTTGGTCCCATGAGAGTACAAGGCGGTGGAGGTAAGACATGGTAGCGAGACCCGGGCGTGAAGTGGTTATTACCGGGGTGGGGCTGCACCCCTTCGGGCGGTTCCCGGACAAGGCAGCCCAGGACCTAGCGCGGGAGGCTGTTCTTGAAGCGCTAGACGACTCCGGAGCGAGCTACAAGGACATCCAGGCTGCCTACTTCGGACATGTCTACTATGAAGGGATGTCCGTGGGCGAGGCCGTCCTCGGACAGCTGGGGCTGACCGGCATACCCGTGATTAACGTGGAGAACGCCTGCTCTTCTGGTTCCACCGGTCTCTGGCTCGCCTTCTGGGCGATAGCCAGCGGCCAGTTCGACATAGCCCTGGCCTTCGGAGCCGAGAAGGTGCCACGGGGCCCGGTAACCACCACTGGCGCCGATAGCCCCGAACGCCTGATCGGGGCCGACTTCATGATGGCCGCCTATGCCCAGATGATGCGCCGCTACATGTCCGCCCACGGAGCACCGGTGGAGGCCTTTGCCCAGGTATCAGTAAAGGCCCACAGGAACGCCGCCGCCAATCCCTATGCGCACTACAAGAAGGTCTTCACCCTGGAGGATGTCCTCAGCTCACGTATGATTGCCGATCCCCTCACACTCTACCAGTGCTGCCCCACCAGTGAAGGCGGTTCGGCAGCGGTGGTCTGTGCCCGCGAGGTGGCCGACAGCTTTGTCAAGGATACCAGCCGGCTGGTCACCATCGCCGGGGCAGGTCTGCGCACCTCCCGCTACGGCGGTGCCGGTGAAGGAAGCCAGATCGCCCTCGCCGCCGCTGACGCCTACGAGATGTCCGGACAGGGGCCGAAGGACATAGACCTGGTCCAGGTACATGACGCGGGTACCAGCGGTGAGCTCCTGGGCATAGAGGACCTGGGCCTGGTTGAGCGAGGAGAGGCCTGGAAGCTTGAGCTCGCCGGGGAAACCGGGATCGGTGGTGGTCTGCCGGTTAACACGGATGGAGGCCTGCAGGGGATGGGCCACCCGTTCGGCGCCACCGGAATCCGCATGGTCCATGAGCTCGTGACTCAGATGCGCGGGGAAGCAGGCGACCGGCAGGTGAAGAAGGCTGAGGTAGGCCTGGCGCAGTGCTCCGGGGCTGGCGGTATTGCCACCGTCTTCATCCTGAAGAAGTAGTGCCCTGCATAAGCCTGAGCGCTAGTCCAGCAGGCGGTAGCGGTCCGCCCACGGTGCTGCCCGCTCGAACGCGGCGGCTGCCCTGAGAACGGAGGCATCGTCAAACCGCCGCCCTACTATTTGCAGACCGATGGGCAGACCTTCCTCTGTCCACCCACAGGGCATCGATGCCGCCGGCTGGCCGGTGGCATTGAAGGGATAAGTGAAAGGCATCCACGCCAGGGGATCTACCTCCCGCCCGGCTATCTCCCTCGGCCCGTAGTAGTTACCAACCTCGAACGGGGGTACTGCCAGCACCGGCGTCAGCAGGAAGTCGTACTCCTTGAAAAATGCCCACACCTTGACCGTGTAGTCGGCAAGGGCGATGCGGGCATTGACGTAGTCGGCGGCGGGTATAGACCGGCTCCGCTCGATGAATCGTGCCAGCGCGGGGTCGACCAGGTCTGGAGAGTCCTTCAGCCTGGACCCCGGGAATGCGGCGTTGCTGGCAGCCACCTGGGTAGAGAAGTACTGCTGGGGACTGCTGACCGCGGGAGCGGCTAACTCGACCGTGCAGCCCAGGTCCCTGAAGACCTTCACAGCGGCCTCGGTTGCCCTTAACACGCGCTCGTCGACCACGGCATAGCCCAGGTCAGGGCTCCATGCCACCCTGGCTCCCTTCAGGTCACCGTCCAGCAAGGGCACGTAGCTGAGATTGGTGTCCGGCAGGGACGACCAGTCGCGGTCATCCCGCCCGGCGATAACCTCCATCATCAGGGCGGCGTCCCTCACCGTGCGGGTTATCGGGCCGGTGACCGACAGCCCTTCCCAGAGCCCAGGAAAACCGGGGGCCGCCGGGACTCTTCCGTAGGATGGCTTCAGACCGAAGACGCCGCAGAAGCTGGCGGGCGTCCGTATTGACCCACCGCCGTCACTACCCACCGCCAGGGGTCCCATGCCCAGGGCCACCGCACAGGCAGCCCCACCGCTGGAGCCACCTGAAGTGCGCCCCGTATCCCATGGATTGCAGGTAGGGCCGAAGACCAGGTTCTCGGTTACGCCCACCCACCCAAACTCCGGCGTGTTCGTCTTGCCGACTACTATCGCCCCGGCCCCCTTCAGTCGCTCTACCACGACTGAGTCAACGTCGGGCACGAAGTTCTCGAACAGGCGTGATCCACCGGTGGTGCGGATGCCCTTGGTGAAGACCAGGTCCTTAATCGACACCGGCACGCCGTGAAGGGGACCTAGCGCGTCTCTTCTGGCAACGGCTGCCTCTGCTTTCCTGGCCTCTTCGCGGGCGCTCTCGGCCACCACTGTGCAGTAGGCGTTGACTCGCTGATTTATGCTCTCGATGCGGTCAAGCACCGCGTCCACTACCTCCACCGGCGAAATCCTCCCGGCGGCGATCTCCTCCCTCATGTCCCAGGCGGACATGTTGCAGATGTCCAGGTTCTTCACGATATCCTCCCCGGTAGTGACTCCTATCTTTGGCAGTGATTATAGGAGATCCGTCCCGCACCTGCAATTCCGGCAAAAAATGGGCTACAATGGCCGTGTACAACTCACCGTCGCGGGTATCCAAGGAGGTGGACAGTTGTTCTCCAGAGTGCACGTCTTCAGAGTAGCACCGGACAGAGAGCTCAGCTCCGCTATAGCAGACTACTGCCGTGAGAGTGGTATTTCATCAGCGGTGGTGGTGGGGATTATCGGCTCCCTCAGAGAGGCACGCCTCAACTACCTGGTCGAGCTCCCCGGCCGGTACATCTCTCATGACTATGCTGGACCCCTTGAGATTGTCGCTGCCCAGGGCACGGTGGCTCTCAAGGACACTGAGACACTCACCCACGTTCACATCCAGCTTGCCAGCCAGCAGGGGTGCCATGGCGGGCACCTTGCCCGGGGGATCGTGTTCTCCACTGCGGAAGTAGTCATTGCCGAGCTCGACTATCAGCTGCACCGCCAGACGGACGATTATACCGGCCTCAACGAGCTCGTGGGCTGAAGCAGCCCACCGCATCTGTGCAGGTGAGACTGGTTGCCCCAGGCACGGGCAAATGCTAGACTAATCATGATGGCACCCAAGCCAAGCGTGACCGAAGAGGGATTCGAGGGATTCACAGCCCTGTGGGAAAGTCATCGGGACCAGCTACAGTGGCGCATTCCCTTCCTGCTGCCTCCCTGGCTGCGTGTCTGGCAGGAAGCGTTTGCCCCAGGGGCTACGCCCTCGTTCCTCGCTGTCAGAGACGGTGAGGCGGTCATAGGTATCGCGCCTCTCCTCATCACTGGAGACACCGCCTCAGTGGTCGGCAGCCCAGATGTCTGCGACTACGCTGACCTCATCGTGGCTCCGGGGAAGGAGACCGTCTTCTGTGAGGGTCTGTGCAATGCTTTGAAGCAGAGGCACGTTCGGTTCCTTGACATCGCCTCCACAAGGCCCGATTCCGTGGTTGTCTCTTGCCTGCTAGACCTGGCGCGGCAGCGGGGCTACGAGGTCGCCTGTCAGGAGGAAGACGTCTCCCTGGAGCGGGACCTACCGCCAACCTGGGATGACTTCCTGGGTCTGCTGAGCAGCAAGCAGCGCCACGAGGTGAAGCGCAAGCTGAGGCGACTGGAAGAAGCGGGTACCATCGACTACCGCTTCGTGGAGGACAGGGGGAGCGTACCCGCCTTCATGGACATGTTCCTCAGCCTCTTCGTGGAGAGCCGGCAGGACAAGGCGGCCTTCATGACCGGCGAAATGGAGGGCTTCTTCCGCTCGCTGGCCGAGGCCATGTCCCGCGCCGGTCTGCTCCGCAGTGGTGTCCTGGAAGTTGACGGCGTCCCCACGGCGGCGGTGATGGCCTTCGATCTCAACGACACTGTCTACCTGTACAACAGCGCCTACGACCCCGAGTACAGCTCCTTGAGCGTAGGAGTACTATCCAAGGCACTCTGCATCAAGGACAGCATCGAGCGTGGCAAGAAACGGTTCGACTTCCTCAAGGGCGGCGAGCGCTACAAGTACCACCTCGGCGGCCAGGAAGTTCAGCTATATCGCTGCCGCTTCAGCCTGTAGGCACGGAGGCGTCTGTCAGCGCAGCGGCTTCTCGTACCACAGGCTGCTGCCTACCTCCCTGAACCCGGTGGAAGCATACAGAGCCCTGGCGGCACGGTTTTCGCTGTCAACCGTCAACGTCACCGAGCGATACCCCTTTCCCTGGAGAAGCGAAAGCGCCGCTAGCAGCAACGCCCGGCCGATGCCCTGTCCCCGGTACCGCGGCTCGACCCCTATCATGCCTATCCTTCCGCGCCATGCATATGGACTATCATCAGGCTCGCGACCGGTCCAGACGTATCCCACGGTATTCCTGTCCACCTCCGCCACCAGTACAGTGTCGTCGCCACCTGACCTAAGGGCGTGGGACACCTCTGGCGGCGTATTCGGGTTGAACCCCCAGGCCCCGGCGAAGCAGTGGTTCTGCAGATTGCAGAGCACTCCTTCCTCCCCCTGGGCCAGTGGTCGTATCTGGCAGCCAACATCCGCCCCGGGTCCGACCACGTCTGAGAGGTCTATTTGCAGCTCGTGCTGCTGGCGGACAACCCGGAAACCTGCTTTCTCCAGTACCCTCCGACCAGTAGTCTCGCTCTCGGCCACGACCACGTGGGCCACCGCTGCGCCCAGCGCTCGTGCCCTGGGAAGGGCATGCAGGAAGAGCCGCCGGGCAATTCCCCTCTGGCGGTGTCCGTCCACTACCAGGCACTCCATCACCACACGCCCTATGGCCGGCTCGTGGTGCATATCCAGGTAGCCCGCTATCCCCTCCCGGCTCTCGGCGACAAACAGCCTCTCTTCGGGCGCGTACCCCGGGCGGCCCAACCTGGACCGCGCATCAGCCGCCGCCAGCCGGCCCTGACCCGCGTGCCGGTTGGCCATCTCGACCTTCATCCGAACCACTGCTTCCAGGTCGCTCCCGCAGTAGCTACGCACCGCATACTCGGTATCCGCCATGCGCCTCCCTCTGGCCCGCAATTGAGTCCAGTCCACCGGGTATTATACAATACATGCTTGTATTCCAATTCGAGGAGAACCATGAATCCGATGGAACCTGTGTATGCGCTGGTGTTCACGCCCCACCCGGATGATGCCGAGTTCGGTGTCGCCGGCACGGTGGTGAAGTGGGTACGGGAAGGCAAGGACGTAGTCTATGTAGTGTGCACCAACGGAGACAAGGGCACCAATGACCCGGCTATGCGGCCGGAAGAGCTGGCCAGGATCCGCGAGGAAGAGCAGCTGGCGGCAGCCAACCTCCTGGGCGTACGTGAGGTGGTCTTTCTGCGCCACCCTGATCAGGGTATCGAGGATGCCCCCGAGATCAGGAAGGAGTTCGTTCGCCTGATACGGAGGTACCGCCCGGATACCGTCGTTACCGCCGATCCGTACCGCAAATACATATGGCACCGCGATCACCGCATTGTGGGGCAGCTGGTCATGGACGCCGTTTTCCCGTATGCCCGTGACGTTCACGCTTATCCTGACCTCTACCAGCAGGGTTACCAGCCTCACCGCGTGAGGCAGGTGCTCCTCTGGGGATCGCCCGAGACCAACTTGCGCCTTGATATAACTGACACCTTCGATATCAAGATAGCTGCCCTCGCATGCCACAAGAGCCAGATAAGCCCTGACCGCTTTCCCGAGATGGAAAAGCGCATGAGAGAGCGATATCGCCTCATGTCAGAGGGATCCGGCTTCGAGCTGGCCGAGGCATTCCACCGCGAGGAGATATGGCGGTAGCCGCCCCTGCCCTACCAGAGGCTACGAAGATAGCCAGAGTACGTCACCGCACAGGTTGGGGTCGTGACAGTGCGACTTGAACACGGCGATCTCTTTCTTCTCCTTCTTGAGCACGGTGGGGTCGCCGTGCCCGGAGAACACCCGGGTATCGTCCGGCAGCACCAGCAGCTTGTCCGTGATTGACTGTACTATTTGGCGGAGCGCCTCCGGAGACCCTGTCTTTCCCGGTCCCCCTGGGAAAAGCGTATCCCCGGATATCAGATACCCGTCCGTATAGAAGCACACGCTCCCGGGGGTGTGGCCGGGGGTGTGCAGCACGCGCAGGCTGATCCTGCCGAAGGACACTCTGTCATCATCATTCAGGAGCAGGTCCGGTGGCGACGGCAGAGGGTCCAGCGGATGGGCCGCCACCGGTATCTCCAGGCGCGAACGCAGTCCTCCCAGAGCGCCCAGGTGGTCGAAATGGTTATGTGTAATAAGCACGTACCTGGACTTGGTACCGTCGACCTGCTCCACGATCCTGTCAGCGTCCCCGGGGGCGTCAACGATGACACTGTCCCCAGTCTCCTTGCAGACCAGCAAGTAGGCGTTGGAGACCATCCCTCCTCCGACGTCGAGCTGCTCAATTCTCATGTTGGCATCTTCAGCGATGGCTGGCATTCAAGGAGTCTCCTGTACAGCTCACATGTGGAAACAGGAGAGGCCTCCGCGAGGAGGCCTCTGCAACTGTGTATAATAATAATACCATACCCGGCACATGGCTGTCAAGTTTCTGAGCCTGGGCTGGGTCACGTCATAGCCGCGGGCGGGGGGCGACATCCCCGCCCGCGTCAGGCCTTGTGGGGAATATGAAATACAGGGTATGATATGTATAGCGTGTAGACACGCTTGCAGGAGGCACCATGATAGACCATTTCACCGAAGGGATACCGAAGTTCTACGGTTCCGTCACGGTAGGCGAGAGGGGTCAGGTCGCCATACCGGTCGAGGCCCGGCGGGAGATGACCATCGAGCCGGCGGCCAAGCTGCTCGCCTTCGGGAGCCGCGACAGAAGAGTGCTGATCCTCATGAAAGCGGAATCGGCAGTAGAGCTGCTGGCGAGTGCTTCGGCTGCCCTGCACGAGTTCGAGCGGTTACTACAGGTGGGAAGTGCTGCCGAAACCGGCTAGGTCTGCAATCCTTCAGAAGGAGTCTACGGTATGTCCTGGATCACGAAGGCCGCCCTCAAGAGACGCTGGCTGACTCTGCTTATCGCCGCCCTGGTTGCCGGGGCGTCAGTCTGGGCAGTACTCACGCTCAAGATGGAACTGATTCCTGATATCCAGCTACCCATGACGACGGTAGTGACCGTCTACCCACAGGCCCAGCCCGAAGAGGTTATGGAGCAGGTCACCGTTCCCATCGAGGGCACCGCCGCTGGTATCAGCGGCCTCCTGCACACCTCTTCCTCGTCTTCAGAGAACAGCTCGGTGGTCTTCTTCCAGTTCGAATACGGCACCGACATGGGCAGGGTCAACGCCATCATCGCGGAGAGGCTGGATGACATTGAATTGCCCCCGGAAGTACGGAGCCTCCCGGCAATGATGCCTGGCCTGGACAATAACCCCAGGCTCTACCCTATAGATCTGAATCAGATGCCGGTCGTGATCCTGAGTCTCTACGGCGACTTCCCCGCACAGACGCTCGAAGAGGTGGCCGTTAGCCAGGTGGTGCCAGCACTGGAGGGGATAGAAGGCGTGTTGAGCGTGCCGGTTACTGGCGGCACGGAAGAGAAGCTGCTCGTCAACCCGGTGCTGGACGCCATGATAGAGGAAGGCGTCTCCATGGGACAGCTTGCCGCTGTCCTGCAAACGACCGGGTACGACTCGCTGGAGTCCCTCCGAAGCACGGTGCTTCGTCCGGACGGGCTCCTGCTGGAAGACGTCGCCCAGGTCAAGCTGGACGTCGCGCCGGGTGCCTCCATTACCCGCACCAACGGCAAGCCAAGCGTTCGGATCAGTATCACCAAAGAGACAACGGCGAATACCGTCAATACCGCCAACGCCGTGCTGAAGAAAGCACACACTCTTGCAGCGGCGCTGCCCGCCGGTCTAAGCCTGGCCACGGTCCTGGACCAGTCCGAGTACATCGAGGCCAGCGTCTCTGACCTGACCAACAATGCCCTCATTGGCAGTGCCCTCGCCATCGCAGTTGTGTTCCTCTTCCTGCTGGCCTTCCGTGCTTCTCTCGTGACTGCCCTGTCGATTCCCCTGAGCCTCCTCGTCGGCTTTCTGGTCATGCGGTTCACCGGTCTCACCATCAACATACTGACACTCAGTGCCATGGTTATTGCCGTGGGCAGAGTGATAGACAATAGCATCGTCATCCTCGAGGTCCTCTATCGGCGGATGCAGCAGGGCGAACGCTTCGCCGATGCCACCATCAACGGAGTGCGCGAGGTTGTTGCCCCGATCACGTCCGCCACCATAGCCACCGTGGTGATCTTCCTCCCGCTCGCCTTCGTCGGTGGTATGGTCGGCGAGATGTTCATACCATTTGGCCTCACCCTCACGTACGCGCTCATCGGGTCTTTGCTGATCGCGCTCACGGTTGTGCCGGCCCTGTCCGGCTATCTGCTCAGGGCCAGAGTCCAGACGCTGGCAAGGTCCCCCTGGTACCTCGGGATATACGGCGCAATGCTCGGGTGGTGTCTCCGGCATCGCGCAGCCACAGTAGCCATCGCCGCCGTCCTCTTCCTGGGCAGCTTCGCACTGCTGCCGATTATCGGCACCACCTTCATGCCCGAAATGAACACGAGCACACTCATGGTCGATATCGAGATGCCCGGGGATACCAGTATGGCCAGAATGGAGCAGGTTGCCGCAGACGCCGAACGGATCCTCGGGGCCCATGCCGACGTGCTCACCTATAGTACCGAGATCGGGCCATCCAGCGGTGCGCTGGCGGCCGTGGCGGCCGTCTTTGGAGGCGGCAACACTTCTAGCTTCGCCACCATCACCGTAGTCATCTCACCGGACGCAGACGGCGACGTGGTTGCTGACAGCCTTCGCAGCAAGCTGGAGGCCATAACCAATGAAGGTACAGTCACGGTCCGCTCAAGGGAGGCTATGGCTGTCGGGACGACGTCTCGCCTGGAGATATCGGTCCGAGGTGATAGCTACCAAGACATCAATGCAGCCGCCGAAAGCCTGGCCGCCGACCTCCGGGTTGCCGCCCAGGGCGGTGTCCCTGAAGACCCCGAGAGCCGGCCGGAGCAGCGTCGTCGGGAGATGGAGCAGAAAGCCCTCTCACATATCGAGGACATCGAGCTGGAGATAGTCGACACCAAGCCCAAGCTCATCGTCGAGCCTGACCCGGCCAGGGTGATGACGCTCGGTTTCACCATGGAGCAGATAGCCTCCTTGCAGAAGGAGCTTTTCATCGTGCGGCAGGGAGCAAGCGTGGGTGAGGTTGAGCTGGACGGCATTGTCCACGAGGTCTTTCTGCAAGGCCTGGCCGAGCAGCTCACTGACCCGGACGTGGCTGCCAGGCTCAGGGTAGGTTTTCCAAATCCGGTCGCCCTCGGCGACATTGCCACCGTGGCTGTCGGTGAGCAGCCTACCAGCATCTCACGATATGAAGGCAAAGTGGCTGCCGCAATCACTGCCAACATCACCCAAGAGAATGTGGGTGCAGTGAACCGTGCGGTCCAGTCCAGGATCGACTCGCTTGATGTGCCACCCGGCGTGGAAATAAGCATGGGCGGCATTACCGAGGACATGATGGAGAGCTTCTCGGACATGTATGTCGCCATCGGCATTGCCATGGTGCTGGCCTTCGTGGTCCTGGTGGTAACGTTCCGCTCCATTAGAAATCCCCTTATCATCATGGTAAGCCTGCCACTCGCGTCTATCGGCGCCTTGCTGGGGCTGTTCGTCGCGGGCAGACCGCTGGGGGTAACCGGACTCATGGGTATCCTGATGCTGGTGGGAATCGTACTTACCAACGCGGTTGTACTGGTGGCCGTGGTAGAGCAGCTACGCCGGGGCGGAATGGACCCGTACCAGGCCGTGGTGGCGGGTGCCCGCACCCGGCTTCGCCCCATCCTGATGACGGCAATCACTACCATCATAGCAATGGTGCCGCTCGCCCTTGGCTTCGGTCAGGGCGTGTTGATGGCCGCCGAGCTTGCCACCGTGGTTATCGGTGGTCTGTTCAGCTCCACTTTCCTGACGCTCCTGGTCATCCCGGCAGTCTACGCAATTGTGAACCGTATACGGGGCGAGAGTACTCCTGTAATCCCCATGGATGAGACCCCGGAGACAGCCGGGCCACAAGGTAGCCAGTAAGTCCCTGCGGGTGCTATATTGGGCTGACATATGGGGTGCTGCCGCAGGCACGAAGACCAGGGTGATGCACCCGATCTACTCAGGAGGCGAGATGGCCAGGATTAGCTTCGTAGAAAAGGGACAGGGGCATCCTATGGTAGAAGAGCTCTATCAGAAGATAGAGCAGCGGGGACAGCGCATCATTAACCTGTACAAGGTGCTGGGCCACTGTCCTTACGTCGGCCTGAACTGGCAGCGCCTCGGCAACTCCCTGCTGAAAGGCGAGGCCCTGTCGCCCAGGCTACGTGAGCTGGCTGTTCTTCGCGTGGGGCACCTTACCGGTTCCAGGTACGAAGTAACCCAGCATACCGGAATCGGCCTGGCAGCAGGGCTGACCCGGGAACAGCTTGACGCCCTGCCTAACTGGCAGGAGTCAAAGCTGTTCACCGAGGAGGAACGGGCCGTGCTGGCCTACACGGACGAGGTGGAACGGGAAGTCAAGGTCAGGGACGAGACCTTCGTTGGGCTCCAGCGCTTCCTCAACGAGCACGAGATCGTCGAGCTGACGGTAGCCATCGGCTACTACGGCATGGTGAGCCGGTTCCTGGTTGCCCTGGAGGTAGAGCTGGAGGGCTAGCCGGGGAGCGACAGCTACCCGGAGAAGAGCGCCTTCAGCGCTCTGAGAGCGTTCAGTGTAACCCATTTGCTGGGCTGGCTCCTGGCGTTGATTCTTGCCCGCATCCGGCCGCTGAAGCTCCTCTCCAGGGTCCTCTTCCCCCGGGAGTCCTGCTTCGACACCACCAGGTCCACTGCGTCCTGCATGCGCGCGTCCCGGTAGCCGGGGCTGGTCAGCACCAGCAGCACGTCGAGGGCATCCGTCGTCCAGAGGACAGGGAAGCCGAATTCTACCCACTCGCTCCCGGCCACCCAAGACGGGTCATGGCTCCTCTTGTAGACATGATGAGCGAGGAAGTATCCGGCGCCGCGTGCAATCGTATCCGAGACTGCCGCCGTTCTCTCCCGCACGGGGATCTCTGCCAGCGCCTTGAGTGCCTTTATTGCTCCCATGTGACAGGTGTGCCGTCCCCAGCATGCTTTGCTCCGGTGGGGCCATCCCCTCGGCTGCTCCTTCACCCCGTCGTCGAAACGCTGATACCTGGCTATCCAATCGGCGGCGCGCCGCATCCCGGGATTTGGTGACCTTGACAAGAGCGTGCTGGCTGACTAGAGTAGCCGGAGCAGGACACCCCTGGAATCGCTCCGTGCCCCGGAGGTGAACGCGATGATTAACCAGAGGGAGGATTCGCTCCTCGGCCCCTACCGGGTCCTTGACCTCACCGACGAGAAGGGCGTCCTCTGCACCAAGCTCATGGCTGACTTCGGGGCCGACGTCATCAAGATAGAGCCTCCCGGCGGCGATCCGATGAGGAGAATCGGCCCTTTCTACCACGACGAGCCAGACCCCGAGAAGAGCCTCTACTGGTTCGCGCTCAACACCAGCAAGCGGAGTATCACCCTGGACATCACCAAGCCAAAGGGCCAGCAAGTGCTCTGCCAGCTGGCCCAGACTGCCGACTTCGTGATCGAGTGCTTCCCGCCCGGCCACCTGGACAGCCTCGGCCTGGGCTACTCTGCACTCAGTGAAGCGAATCCGGGCCTGATCATGACCTCCATAACTCCCTTCGGGCAGAGCGGGCCGTACCGTGACTACAAGGCTGCGGACATCGTTGGTCTGGCAATGGGAGGTCTCCTGTACCTGATCGGCGAGCCGCACCGGCCACCGGTGCGCGTACGCGCCCAGCAGGCCTATGCCCAGGCCAGCGTGCAGGCGCTCGGTGGCACCATGGTAGCCCATTATCACCGCGAGCTTACCGGCGAAGGGCAGCACGTGGACGTTTCCATGCAGGAAGCGGTCAGCAATACTCTTGATACTGCCCAGCAGGCATGGGACCTTCAGCGAGTCATATACCGCAGGGCTGCTCCCTTTCGTCCGCTTGGCGACTTCCTTCTCCGCGCCGTCTACCCCTGCAAGGATGGGTACGTTGCCTGCTGGAATCCCGAGCAGCTGGAGAGCATCAGGGACTGGATGGACAGTGCGGGTGTTCCCTACGATGAAGCCGAAATGGCACGCTGGATCGAGACCCGCCAGCGAATAGCCGATGGTCTCACTACCCTCAAGGACGAGTTTGACCAGCAGGAACTCACCCGTATGCAGGAGACACGCGTTCCCTTGCTGGCAAAGCTCTCCCGCCACGAGATCTACAACGAGGCGCTCAGGAGGGACTTCGGCTGGGCCCCGGTGAACACCCCGCGCGACCTGGTGGAGAGCCCCCAACTGGCGGCGCGCAGCTACTTCGTACAGGTGGAGCACCCCGAGTTGGGCGAGACCATCACCTACCCCGGTGCCCCCTGCAAGATGACCGAGACACCCTGGCGCATCTGGAGACGCGCCCCACTGATCGGCGAGCAGAACCATGAGGTCTACGTGCAGGAGCTAGGTATGTCCGAAACCGAGCTTAACCGGCTCAGACAGGCAGAGGTGGTATAGGGAGAGAGCAGTATGGCAGGCAAACAGACATTCCAGGGACTGAAGGTGATGGACTTCTCCTGGTACGCGGTGGGGCCACAGACCGCCCGCTACCTGGGGGACAATGGCGCTGAGGTTATCCGGATAGAGTCCTCGGTAAGCCCCGATGGCCTGAGGAGGAGCGGCCCTTTCAAGGATGGCGAGAACGGCCCGAACCGGAGCGGCTACTTCAACAACCAGAACCCCAACAAGTACGGGCTCAGCCTCAACCTCAAGCTACCGCAGGCAGTAGACATCGCCAGGAAGCTCGTCGCCAGGGCGGACGTGGTCACCGAGAGTTTCACCCCCGGAGTGATGGAGCGCTTTGGCCTCGGCTACGACGACCTGGCCAAGATCAATCCGGGAATCATCATGATCAGCATGGGAGCCCAGGGGCGAGGCGGACCCTACTCCTACCACAGTGCCTTCGGGCACGTACAGCAGGCCCTCTGTGGCATCAACCACCTGACCGGGTGGCCGGACGGCTATCCCACCGGCGTACACGGCCCCTACACGGACTACTTCGTACCCCATATCGCTGCGTCCGTAGTGATCGCTGCGCTCGCCTATCGCAGACGCACCGGCAGAGGTCAGTACATCGAGCTCTCCCAGCTCGAGGCATCCATCCACGCCCTGGAGACGGCCATCCTGGACTACACCGTCAATGGCCGGGAGCAGGGCCGCGTGGGCAACCGCCACCCCGCTGCCACCCCCCACGGCGTCTACCGCTGCCTGGGTGAAGATCGCTGGTGCGTAATCGCCGTCTTCACCGACCAGGAGTGGGAGGCCCTTTGCCGGGTGCTGGGTAGCCCCCCGTGGTGCGCCGATCCCAGGTTCAGCACCGCTTCAGGCCGACTGAACAACGCCGACGAGCTCGACTGCCTGGTGGAAGAGTGGACGTGCCGTCATCCCGCTGAGCAGGTCATGGCGGCGATGCAGGCCGCCGAAGTCACAGCGGGAGTGGTACAGAATGCCCGGGACCTGCACTCAGACCCACAACTCATGCAACGGAAGCACTACTGGGTGCTGGATCACCCTGAGATCGGTCCGTCCACCTATGATAGCCCCGCCTACAAGCTCTCGCGCACCCCCAGCCAGGGCCGGATGCCCGCGCCCTGCCTGGGAGAGCATAACCAGTTCGTGTGCGGCCAGATACTAGGCATCCCTGACGATGAGTTCGTGCAGATGTTGGCCGACGCCGTGTTCGAGTAGACGGCAGTCCTGACACCAGAGCGCGGTCCGCGCTTTGCGGACGGCTGGAGTCCAGGGAGGCCTGTACCCGATGAAGACCGCAATAGTGTACCGCTCGTTTCTCGGTACGACGAAGACCTACGCACGGTGGCTGCACGAGCAGTTGGATTCAGACCTGTTCGGTGCGCTCACCGCCCGGCGGAGCAGAATGGCCAAGTATGACCTGGTGGCCCTGTGCTCCGGCACCTATGCCGGCTGGATCAGTATACAGGGTCGTCTGAAGAGCTGGTGGAAGACGCTCAGCGGCAGGGAGATCATCCTGCTGGTAGTTGGGATGGCCCCGCCAGAGGATCCCCAGAGCGAGCGGGCCTACCTCAAGATACCTGAGCACATAAGGAATGGAACCAAGTATTTCAAGGTGCCGGGGAAGTTCGGCCCCACCGACCATGAGAAGGTCAGGAAAGAAAACCTCCAGCCGGTGCTCCAATACATCCGCGGGCTTGAGGGGTAGAGTGACCAGGGAAGTGTGGTGGTTCCTGCTGTCTTTCGCTTCGCCCTGGTACCCATTACTACCAAGAGGGCACGCTATTGGGGTTTATTCGTGAGACAGCACAGAAGGTTGCTAGCTCGGCGTCTTGAGGCGGGATGCCGTTCCACCTCACACCCGGTATCGCTCGCCGAACTCGTCGACGATTCGCAGCAGGTCCTCGTCCAGGGTCTCCCTGACCTTTGCCAGGATGTAGGCCGGGATCTCCCGGTAGAACGCCTGCGCGATTCCCCCCGCCATGCACGCCAGGGTGTCACTATCGCCGCCCAGTGATACCGCCTTCCTGATCGCATCCTCATAGTCACTCGACTCCAGGAAGGCGGTGATTGCCTGTGGGACAGAGCCCTGGCAGGTCTCGTCGAACCTGTACCAGGCACGAATGCTCTCGATGCTCTCGTGCAGGTCATAGCCGAACGTGTCGGTCACGTAGTCCCGGACCGTCTCTTTGCCCTCGCCTGAGCGGGCCAGGAAGATGCAGGCAGCGATCGCCTGGGCGCCCTTTACGCCCTCGGGATGATTGTGGGTGACGGTAGCGGTCTTCTCGGCCTCACGCAGGACCACGTCCAGGTCAGAGAAGGCAAAGCCAACCGGGCTCACTCGCATCGCCGAGCCGTTGCCGAAGCTGTTGTAAGGTGCAAGGCTGTCACTCCACAACCACTGGCGGAACATACCTCCGTAGCCTGCTTGGGGGTAACTGCGCCCGTACTCCTTCAAGCCGGGGCTATATTCCTTTCCGTGCAGGATGCAATCGGCCACCGCCACCGTGAGCACGGTATCGTCCGTGAAAGTGGACCGGGGAGTGAAGAGCGTAAAATCGGGCGATTTCGTCTTGTGCCACTACTTCCGTACATCCGGAGACTGAGGAGAGGCACGCTGGGTCCGTTGACAGTGGCCGCGCCCCCCTCGGCCATGTCCGCTTCAAGAATTGCAGTGTAACGGTAGGGCGAGGGGTAGGGCCCCATGAGGCCGCATAGGATCTGCTGAACGCCACAGTAGCCAGACAAGCGAAGGCGCCATATCCGGCCACGGGGACTGGTGGGCTCGACAGGATTCGAACCTGTGACCAATCGGTTATGAGCCGACCGCTCTGCCGCTGAGCTACGAGCCCGAACGCAACACCCTACCACCCAAGAGGCAGGAAACATGTGGTGCGGGGACGTTTGTATTATACTTCAGGGTGGTAGTCCGGTCAACGGGACAAGCTACCCACCAAGGGCTCGATAGAGGCTCAGGCGGACCCTTCCAGATTGCGCAGCTGCTCCCGCGTGCCGAACACGCGGCCGCCATTGGAAAGGTCCCGGACCTCCTCAAAACCGACCGTGCTCAGGGTGATGACGGTCATGTAGATGGCGTCCATGAATGACCATCTCTCAATCAACATGTAGCCGGCTGCACCGACGGCAACGACCACCATCAGGCCGGTAGCGGCTATGAGAAAGCGGCGGCGTGGGTCCATTCTCTAGTCTCAGCGTGTATAAGCTGAACCATTCTCCAGGCTTGCCTCCCCTACCCTTCCATACGTGCTCTCAAATGCCATACCTTTCTCTCAGGCAATCGGACATCTGCCGCAGGAACCTGAAGGCCTTCTCCACCAGGGATTCCTCCCTGTCAGAGACTGCACTGCGTTCGCCTGGCTGGCGGGTGGAGCTTTCCCCGGGAGCACCCACCTGCCCGACGTCCTTCAGACAGCACCTCGCCGGGGCGATCAAGGCCTGCTCGGCGATCTGCCTGGCAGATATACCACTGTTGTCCACCAGCACCTGCCAGTACTCCGAGAGCCGGTCGGCAAGGCTGTCCGGGGTTTCCATCAGCAGGCTAAAGGAGTCCACCGGGACAATCCCCCATGAGATGATACCGCCGGAGTGCAGGAAGCCGGCCACCACACCGGCGTAGTCCCTGGGCATCACCTCCATCTGATAGGCATCGAAGGACAGTATCTCCAGCCCCAGGTCTAGCAGATAAGGCAGATTGACGTTGGCGCACAGATGCAGGGCCTTCGGAGTTTCCAGGCCGTCAACGAATGCCCGGTAGTCCTTCCTGGCCTGGACGTCAGCGTAGCCGGTCAGACCACTGAACACCCACCCCAGTCCCGGCTCGTCCAGCCATACGAATGCATTGGTATTCTTTTCCCGGAGCTCCCGAAACTGCATGTTTGCCTTCCGCTGCATGAAATCGAACAGGATGGTGCGGATGTCATCGTCGTATATGATGGGACGGTTGTCTTCATCGGTGACCCTGAATCCGAAGCTTACCGGTCCGATCTGCTGTCCCCTGATGGCGAGATAGCCGTCCAGGGGTTTTTCAAGGAAGCGGTGGTACACCACCGAGTACTCGGGGGTGAGGCGGAAGGCAGACAGGTCCGCCGTCTTCCCGGCATAGGCGCTGAGATCCTCCACGAAGCAGTCTCTGGCCACGGTGATCTTACCGGTGATGACGTTCAGGTCAATGCCCGGGAACCCCTCCGAGGCCTGCACATACATGTCCTCGAACAGCCTCACCCGGGGAAGCTGGGGCCAGAACGGTATGTCCAGCCCGAGAGCTAGGTCGAGGGCAGCGTCGATATCCGTGTGGGGCATGATTCCCATCGCGGTAGTGCGGCACCCCGCTTCGAAACGCATGGTGGCGCTCCTTCCTTATCGCGAGATGATACTCTTCCTCCGGTCTCAGTGTAGCCCAACGGTATCGGCGAGACGAGAGATACCGGAGACGGTACGGCCCCGCCGCGGGGCAGGGCCGAATCTCCTCGCACAGTGTCCTGCACGAGCTACTGGATAACCCCGGCTATGACAAGCTCGGCGATCTCGTCGTCGGTCATCCCCAGAATTTCCTTGAAGGCATACTCGTTATGCTCTCCGTAGAGGGGAGCCCGCTCAATCTCGCACGGAGTCTTGGAAAGCACACACGGTTGCCGTGGAGGCCGGTAGCGGCCCAGCTCGGGATGATCACGCCACGGGAAGAACTGGCGATAGAGCAACTGAGGGTCATTCTCCATATGGTCTTCGGGCGTATTGACCACGCCAGCACATACACCCGCCTCCTGTAGAGTCTGCATGGCTTCGCGGTCGACCTGGTCCACCATCCAGGCAGTGACCAGGGGCTCGAGCTCGTCCTCGTTATCCTTCCTTCCCTGGAAGGTGACGAACCGCTCATCGCGGCACCATGCCGGCCCCCCAACAGCAGCACAGAACGCCCGCCACTCATCGTCAGTGGAGATGGCTAGGGCACACCACTTGTCCTCCCCCCGGCACCGGAAGACTCCGCTCGGGCACGCACGACTATCCCGGTTTCCCATGCGCCCTGCCACGCGCCCATTGACGTGATAGTCAAGCATCAGCGGAGCGACAAACTTGAGGCTTCCCTGGTGCTGGGCGATGTCCAGGTACTGGCCTTTGCCGGTCCGGCGGCGGTGATCTAGTGCGGCCAGGATCGTCAGGGCATTGAAGCGCGGGGCAATGTAGTCCGTGTAGAAGCCCACCTCACCCGGTATCCGGTCCGGCCACCCGGATATCTGGCTGATGCCAGAGACCGCTGTCAACTGGTCGCCGTATCCCGGGCTGTCATGCCAGGGTCCGGTCTGCCCCATCAGGCTGGAACTCAGCATGATGATGTCCGGCTTGATTGCTCTGAGTACCTCATAGCCCAACCCCATTCTCTCCATGGCTCCACCGGCGAAGTTATCAGCAACGATATCTGCCCAGGCAACGAACCTCTTGGCTATCTCCTTTCCCTGGGGCAAACCCAGATTGACGGAGCAGCTCATCTTGCTGGTGTTCTGTGAGTTGAATACCGCTCCACGGTTCGGCCCGGGTACGTCATCCTTGAAAGGTGGCTGTATCCGCCAGACGTCCGGCCTTACCTTGCTCTCTATCCTGAGCACGGTAGCACCGAAGTCCGCCAGCACCTTGGTGCTCGTGGGGCCGGTCCAGACCCAGGTGAAGTCGGCAACCTTTATCCCTTCCAGAGGCTTCTTGGACATGCTCTCACTCCTCTATTCCCACGTTCCGGACTAGACAGCGCCTTGCTGGCTCAGCCGGGCCAGCGTCTCGGCGGACATCCCTAGCTCTCCCTCATACAACTCCTGGTTGTGCTCCCCGATAAGCGGAGCACGCCGTGATATCTGCGGCGGCGTCTCCGAAGCATTGGCCCACTTTCCTGGATACCTTACGGTGGCGCCCAGGTCGGGGTGCCTGATGTTAGCCCAGAAGTCGCGTGCCGCCAGCTGTGGACTCTCGGCCATATCGTTGGCGGCAGCCACCGGGTAGAGCATGATGCGGTACTTGATTGCCCCGGCCATCATCTCCGCCTTGGTATGAGTCATGAAGAACTTGATGGTCTGCTCTTCCATCCGGTCTATGGTCTCCTGGGTGGTGGTGAAGTGGCTGAAGTTCTGCCAGTCAAAAGCCTTCAGCCAGTCATCGGCCATGCCTTCCTCAGCCATCCAGTTAACCAGGGGAACGCTGTGTCGTACCGCGTTAGGGCCGCCGGTATAGCGCCACATCACGTAGCCATCCTTGCACGGCCAGATATGGCGCACGGTCACGGGGAGGCCTGAAGCCCCGCGTGGCCGCAGTCGGCGGTTCAGGTCCCAGTCACCCACCGGGAAGAAGGACATGCACTCCTGGATGGAAACGTCAACGTGCTGGCCTTCTCCGCTGTTGGCACGGTGGTAGAGCGCTACCAGTGCCCCTACCACTGCCTCCGTCCCCGCGTGGAAGTACGTCTGCGGGTGCTGACTGATACGATAGGGAGGCCGATCATGGTCTCCGAAAGAGCGCATGCAGGGTCCGCCCCCGGTTGCCCACAGTATGAGGTCAGAGGCACGGTTATCGCGATAGGGTCCCGACTGCCCGTATGGTGTGATGGACACCAATATGATGCCCGGGTTAATCTTCTCCAGGTCATCGTATCCCAGCTCCAGCCCAGCCATGTAGCCCGCCGGGAAGGATTCCACCACGAAGTCAGCGGTTTTCACAAGCCTGCGGAAGATGTCCCTGCCCTCTTCCTTCTCTATGTCCAGGGTGATACCCCGCTTGCTGGTGTTCACCGCGAACCAGAAGAGGCTCTTCTCCGGGTCTTCCTCATCCTGGTAGAAGGGCCCGATATTGCGGGCCGGATCGCCCCCGGGTCTCTCAATCTTGATGACATCCGCCCCCATGTCACCCATGAGCTTGCCACACATCAAGCCTTTCTCATCGGTGAGGTCAAGCACGCGGTACGGGCTGAGCATCCCGTCATTGCCTGCTGGCATTGAAACCTCCTTCTCCGGATTGCCCTCGAACAGGGTGGATAGCGCTCCCATTATAGCACCTGGGACGGCCGGCATCATCCCGGCCTAGCGAACAGGCCGGGGCCGGGCTCCCAGGTGACAGTGGTAACCGTCTGTGCTAGCATAGAGACTACAGAGGCCAGTACGGCCTGCCCTTCCAGGAATAGCGACAAAGAGAGGTGGCAAAGATGGCGGGTGGATCGGAGACGGTGCTTGACCTACTGAGGGCCAGGGGGCGTCCGGTCGTCACCGCTGGTCCGGGTGACACGGTTAAGGCAGCCATCCAGAAGCTGGTGGAGAACAGGATCGGTGCGCTTCCGGTATGTGATACCAGTGGTGCGGTTGTCGGTATCGTGTCAGAGAGGGACTTCCTGCATGAGTGTCTGCAGCAGCCGGAACGTATTGGCCGCACCAAAGTCAGTGACATCATGACCACGGAGGTCCTTATCGGGGTACCCGGTGACACCCTGGAGTATGTCATGGACATCATGACGCAGCGGAGTATACGCCACCTGCCGATTATGGACGGTCCCGAGCTCTATGGTATGGTGTCCATGCGTGACGTGGTTGACGCCCTGCTGGACCAGTCCAAGGCCCAGGTACGCTTCCTGAGTGACTACATATCGGGTGGCTTCCGCTAGGGTCAGAGCACGAGGACCCGGGGCAGCGGTGGTGGGCCTTGGGCAACAGTTCCCGGACTTTTGTTTCAGAAGAAGGGACTGATACCGGCTTTGCAGATGTTAATCTCTTATGGCTTATAATAAAAGCAACCGTTAATTTGCTGTCTCTTCTGCAAGTTCCTCACGGGCTATTTGGAAGAATACTACTTGAAACCCATATAATAGCCCATGAGCTAAGCGAAGCTCCTCTTGAGTAACTTCGTATCTGGTGTAAGGAGCGCTTGGCTCGGGGAAAAAGATTAATCCAGAGTAATTAGGAAGATATGCCCATTTGCCATGTGCAAAGCCATGGCGCATAGCTTTAATTTTTTTGGCAAAAGGGTTGTTGCCCACGATTTCTAGCCATTCGGAAAGATATTCTAATTGTCCAAACTTTTCGGGTCGCGCCAAGATTATCTGATGTAAAACTGATAAAATACGGTCACGGAAGTAAATCAAGTCAAAATATAACTCTGTTATCACACGAGCCCTTTGTAGTACTGGGTCTCTTTGGTTGCCAGTTTGTTCCAGGGCGTAATAGCCTAGTATAGCGTCATACCTTTCAGGTAGAGAAACAGGAATATTAAGTTCTTTGAGGATGCTTGGCCGTTCCATCCAGGCGTGCCTTAATAGAATTTGCAGGTCACGCGCCAGACCTTCTGCTAACTCAGCTTGGTTCAGGTTTGTTGAACCAAAAACTGGAACTTCATAAGAGGCTGTATCTGATAACTCCTTCAGTTGTTTGTTTAAATATTGCCAGCTATTCATATGTTGTCTATTATAGAGCCTGTCCCATAAACGTTCGTCTACGGCTGGCGGGGCCACAAGACTTTGCTTACCCCCGGTCAGCGTCAATGATTTATTCTGGCTTGCTGCTCCACTTTACTAAGGTCTGGAATGCCTTCCTCTCCTCAGTTCCAGCGAGCTCTATCCCAACCCCAAGGCGCCTGTCCACTCCGCCACAGCTTCAACAGGTTATGGGTTGTCCCTATCAAAGACCATTCGCTTTGGACGGCATGCAATCCCCGTCTCATAAACCGCCGGCAGCCTTGTCCCTCTTTCACCTGTCCCAACACCGGCTCTACCGTGATGCCCCTCAGCCGGTACATTAGCCGCCCTCTTTGAGTGAGTAGCTTGCGTTCCATGCGCTCACGAGGGCTCAGGCCTTTGGGGATGCGACCTCGAGGGCATCCTCTTTCGCGTAGCGCCTTGCGTTGCTTCCAGTCCTTGGTAGTGGCGATGAGTAGCTCCGGCCCTTCGGGGCAAGTACAGGACATAACATTGGCCTCGCTCCAATAACCCGTGTCGGCCAGCACTGCCCGGGGACGATCCTCTATGTCGGCTGCTTCCAGGGAACTCTCCATAGTCTCCAGCATCGGCTTCAGTTGCTGTACATCGTTGGCTTCCTGAGTCACTCCCGTGGCTACGATGATCTGGTCCTGGCTCACTATGGCTTGGACGTTGTATCCCTGCACATAACCCTGGCGGGTCTTCATGATCTGGCTATCAGGATCACTGATGTTGGCTTTGGCCTCCTGAGCCTGAGTAGGTTCTACTACCTTAGGCTTGGGCCCACGCTTCTTCTTGCCACTGGCCGCCTCTTCCGCCCGCCTCCGCTCCAGGTGTTCCTGTACTGCTCTGGCTGCCTCCTCAGCCTCCTTCTCCAGCCGAACTTTGGCTTCCTTTAGGCGCTTCAGACGTTCTACGCGTCGCCCCAGCCCTTCAGGTAACTCGTCACCCCGCTTCTCAGGGCCAAACAGGGCATCCTCTTCCGCATCCACCTGCTTGGCCTCGGCCAGCATCCCCCGTACTTCTTCCTCTATGGCCTGGTAGCTCCGGTTGGCCGCCAGGGAGGCGTTGGCAGCCACTTTCGCGCCGTCAAGGGCCACCACCCCCAGCTTCACCAACCCTGCCTCCCGACACAACCGGAGTACCTGTACAAAGAGCCGCTCCAGGGCATCCTCATGCTGTGAGCGAAAGCGACAAATAGTCCGGAAGTCCGGCTGCTGATTGGCGGCTATAATCCGAAAGCCCACATCTCGCTCCAGGGCCCGGGCAATCTTTCGACTACTGCGTATTCCCTGACAGTAGCCGTAAAGCAGCACACCCACCATCATCGCCGGGTCGTAGGCGGCGGCACCCCACCCATCGTTCCGGCAGGCTGCGTAGAACTCTCTCAGGTCCATCTGCTCTACGGTATTCAGAATGAACCATACCAGGTCACCCTCAGCTAGCCACTCCCGCAACGATGGCGGCACAAGGTAGCCCTGCTCTCGATTTAGCTTCAGCAGATTGTACGCCATTGCATCAACCCCTCAAAGTCTATGCTTGGTCACATTCTACTCCATGCCACCGGCCGCTCCAAGGGGTTTATGGGACAGGCTCTATAGTAAGACTATAGTCAATTAGGTAATATAGCTGCCAAAGGGCAAATGTATAATTGGATAACTGTGAAGGTTATTACGAAATTATCTTGAGAATAAAGGTAATAACAAGTAAAGTCCCAGGAGGTGGTGTAACAGAGGGGGTGGCAAGGAGACGGCCACTGCGTCATCCTTACTGAAGGGAACGACAACAGTGAAGGAGATGACGGCAGTGGCCAAAGAGAGTATGGACC
>Ga0180434_10002207_pt1 | contig 26545 bp, 35 predicted proteins | sample SS_ome_7_FD_132453 | JGI IMG/M metagenome (GOLD analysis project Ga0180434, IMG submission 132453) | Hypersaline lake sediment archaeal communities from the Salton Sea, California, USA - SS_1_D_2 metaG | ecosystem: Environmental > Aquatic > Non-marine Saline and Alkaline > Hypersaline >... | reverse complement strand
GCATAGCCAGAGAATTCGGTTACTGGGAAACTCAATACATTATTGCTGCAGGTTGCCGTAGTTGAATAAGTAAATCCGTTGTTGAGTATATCCGCCAAAGTGGTCGGGAATCCTGTTCTTTTAATAACTCCCGGCATAGGCGAACAGCTGTCAACCGCAATGGTAAGGTTTGCGGATTTGTTGAACTGGTTTGCCCCTCCGCCTACGGAATCATCGAGTGAAATGAAGTAAGGATGTGCTATGAAGTTTGATAAATCAAGAGTTGCACTGGTAAGATTTACCTTGTTCCATGCAGAACAACCGATTGATTCATTGTAGCACACGGTTAAATTGGTGAAATTGTTCGGGCTTGTTGCGGTTGCATCCTGCTGTATATATCTTATGGTTTCAAATCCCGTCTTGTTCGTTAATATTTCTGTATTGTAGAAAAGGTTGGTGTCTGCAGCGGCTGTCATGTAAATATTATGGGTTGCTGCCGTCTTGCCGTTCCCATAGAAAGTGTTGTTCCAGAATAGGTTGTTGTCCACATCCTGAATCCACACACCGTTCCTGGTATTGTTGTATATCTCGTTGTTCGTGAAATTGTTGTCCCCGTTTGTAGCAATATGGAATCCGTGGAAGGAATTTTCAAAAGCATCGTTGTCGTCAAAAAGGTTGTCCTTTCCGTCTATTCCGAATCCACTCCATGTGTTTCCGTAAACATAATTTGAAATGAAATCGTTCTCATCAGCGCTTGAGCCTACCGCAATACCGTGCTGGGTGTTATTCCTAACATAACACAGCCATATGCGGTTGAAATCAGAATTACCGTTGAAAGCTACACCGTTAAGGGAGTTATTTCTAACAAAGACCTGGGTAAGATTGCTGTTCGGAGTCTGGTCGAACATCACACCATTGCCTCCCTTGTTGGAGTGTACTGTAAGATTTCGCAATATACCTGCAATGTTGGTATTTCCAGCCTGCTCCAGATAAATACCCGTTGCGTTGTTTCCATAAATTACTGTGAAAGGCGATGGAAGGATATTATAGCTCGCAATAATCGTTCTGTCCGAATTAAAGACGTAAATACCATGGAGATTGTTCTCCCACACCGGAGAATTGTAGATGCGCGTATTATCCGATTCTTCCGATATGTTAATTCCGCTCAGATTATTGTAATATGAACGTACGTTGTAAATAAGAGAATCATCAGAGGATTGATATATCCTTATTCCATCTAGAGCATTAGAACTTACATTCGTTTGGGTAATATTGTTCCTGAGACACGTTTCATGAATATATATACCATTATAATTATTTGAACCGAAACCATTTGAAGTTACTGTTGATTCATCTATCCAGTTATCATCCGCATTCAGATAAATTTCAATACCAGAGCCGTTGTTGTCATAAACGTTGGAATTCCATATGCTGTTGTTGTCCCCTCCATTTATGTATATACCCTGAGATGAACTTCCATAAACGGTAAGATTATCGATAGAGTTGTAATCGGATAAATCATCCTGTATGTTACAACCGACTCCATTATTGGCAGCAATTGAATCGGTTATATCCGCAAATATGGATTGATAAATATAATAACCGCGGAAACTGTTATTGGTTGCATTCGAATCAAGAATATCGGTATGGTCGGAATTATCCAGATAGTAACCATAAACGTTTTCGTATGCAGTAGTGCCGTTGAGCTCGCACTCGTCTGAAAATCTCAATCTGTAACCAGTGTTAGTGTTATTATAAGAAGTGGCATTCAACACCGTTATGTTGGTGGAGCTCAGAACATAAAAACCGTGGTTAGTGTTATTGTAGGATGTGGCATTGAAAACAGTTATATTATCAGAATTATCGGCAATATAATAACCATATGTAAAGCCGCTTACTTCACAGCCGATTATTCTTACATCAAATTCCCCCTCTATATCAATACCAAATGTAGAGCCTGCATGAGTTCCGCTGATTGTATGCCCATTACAGTCGAACGTCTTGAAATCTATAAGGTTCGGGTCATTAATACAGTTAGCAGTGGCTCCGCTAACGCTCTCATTGAGGAATGTGAAGTTGTAGGTATTGTTATTCAAAGCATTGGTACAATCCGCGCATATCTGATCCCCTGTCATAGAGGAATTTCCACAATAGAATGCACCACCCAATACAGTGTATGCACTCGAGATAGATGTTAATAGCAATAGTCCTAGTAATCCTACGACGTATCTACTGCTTGACATATCTCGTAATTCGGAAATTACGTTTATAAAAGTTGGTTAGAGGTGTATTTGTTGTTAATTTTAGTAAAAAATGTATATTTAAAAGCATTTCTATACATTATATTAGCATGAGACTCGAACATAATCTTAATGCGGAAGGAGTAGGGGAGAAGAAAACAGAGAAACCAGAGAGCAGGAAACTCTCAAAGTTCAAAGATTTCATAGAGAAAAGCGCAGAAGCAGGAAAAAAGGCTCTTACTTATTCTCTTATAGCTGCAGCAGTCGTTTTCACAGTAAAATGCGGAAATCCAAACGATAATCCCAATACAGATGCAGATGCCGGCGACGGCCATGAGGGGGTTCTTGACGGATTTGAAGATGACACTCATGATGAAGACCTTCTTGATATTATAGAGGAAGGAGATGTTCCGGAAGTTGATACCGTTGATGAAGATGTAGAGGACGAAGAATTGCCTCCTCTTGAATGTCCTTCGCCGGTGGAAGAGACTGCACCGGACATTAATGATGTTTTTGAGGCCAATATAACCGAATATGTAACAAGCACCGGCGGGGAGATCAGCTCAGATACTGATTTGCACCTGAGCATGGTTCCCGATTCATACGATGAATGTTTGAATGCAGGGGAAGGGGGATATGAGATTATTTGCGTGGATGATACTCTGAACATAGACGGAGAATATTATCTTGCAGCAGAAAACGTGGATGCTCTTTTGCCCGCAGCATCTTCAATTGATGATGTATGTACAACTGTTACTGAGGACTATCCTCTTCTTGTTTATGCAGGAGTAACCCCGGAAATAATCAAGAATGCAGTTTATGATTTCGGCTCTTATACCGTTGATTCGATAGCAGGATTTTCAATGGATGAACCAGGAAGCTTCTACTTTGACGTTGATGGAACAAGAAACGATGTTGCAAGTATATCATTCAGTCCTACAGCATCAGGAATTTATCCGATAACTTTCATGAGAGATGCAGCACCGATAACATTCAATGCACGATCTTTCGATGGAAGAGGTTCTGAAGCAACCAATAGTTATGATGCGGATATGACTGAAGGAAGTTCGAAGCCGTTCTATGTTGCTGCAGTGAATGCTACTGATGATATGCACTATCACCTTGAAGGTGTTCCTACACAGTATGGTTCATCAGAACATGAGATAGTGATATGTACAAGACTATCAGGTGGTACTGGAACATATAGCCTGACCATCGCACTTGACGAGTATGAAGGCACATCAACATTCAACATAGTCTGCCCATTAACCGATGCCTATTGTGGATGTATTAGTGAAGAGGCATCATTATCACTTAGTGACGTATCAATTTCAGGACCTACCTGGTATCAGGCAACTATAGATGTTACCTGGGCATTACTTACACCAGTCATAAACAGTCCTGACGATGTTCCTGAGATACAGCTGGATTATGCATACAGATCCACAGGTTCATTGGGTTCATTGGGAGAACCCGGCAGTGTAAGTTTTAGCGCAACTTTGAATGTCGATGGTACAAATGTTTGCAGCGGAGGAGAACCGTTCCATGAACATTTCAGATTCAGTATAACCGTACATGAACCCCATATGGATGAATATCCCACAGAATGCGGCGGTTCAATGGATCCTTCAACTTAGAATTTTTTATTTTTCGATTTTTATATACTGAGATAACGTAGAGAAGGTCTCAGCTAAAAAACTTTTTATACGGACTTGGGACCCATAGAAGACTGAATGCATGACAACAGATCAGAAACACAATACTTATCCGACTTGCCTTTGATTAGATTAATCAATTCGCTAAGCTGCTGAACATCAGCCGCAATGTCATGCTCTTTTAACAAATCATCATTTACTACGAATTTCACTTCATTTCCAAACTTCATTTTTTCTTCACCTGTATATATAATGTAGGGAGGAGCTTATTAATCCCCATGTTTAGCAACAGGTAGTATCCAAAAGCATAGAAAAAGAAAAATGCTCCCGCCGAACATGTTTAGATTTTCAAATTCCCGACCAATCCCAGCGATAACCTCTCTCATTCAAACATTAAAAAGCTTCCTTCAGCGCTTTCCACGGCGATTTCAGGGGCGAAACCTGAGCGCACCATAAATTAAGGGTGGATGCGGAGGCTGGTTTATGAAATAAACCAGAACTCCTCCGCTTAGGAGCACGGATTTTGCTGGAAAGGGTAGATTTATAGATTTTTATTTAGTATCAAAACCATGGCAGATATAATAATCGAACTCATAAAGTTTTTATTAGTCGCAATAATTGCTTTCTCTATTGGCTTTGCAATAAATAAAGTATTAAACATTTGTAGAAAAAAAGAACATAGTGGTTTATTCTACCTAGTGGTTGTTATATCAATAATATACATGGCATACATGCTTTTTATGGATGAAAGTATGTTGTTGGTTCGTATAGAAATACCAATAATCTACTATGGTTTTGCTCTTTATGCCCTAGCAATAATTTTGTTTTTTTATACAGTATATCAATGGTCAGATTTTTCATATTATATAGTCATAGTTCTTGCAGTAATCGGCTCGCTTGCCATGGCATATGAAATTACAGTATTAGAACCTTATCTTTCTTCTATGGAATACAGTGAAATACAGTATTCATTTATTCAAGCACTAGGTTTAGATTTTTTGAAATTCGGATTAATTATTGGTGCAAAATATAAATTCTTAAAATAAAGTCCATTAATCATATGGAAAGCCGTATGAATAATCTGCAATATGCATACAGTCGATACCAACAACCTTAGCTATTTGACTTCCGTATTTCTTGACACTTGTAGGTTCGGCAACTATATATATCTCATAAATACGAGTATAACTTCTTACTATATTTCCTTCTGAATCATTTTCCATTATTCTTTTCCCTACAATTCCGTCACAGTAAACATAATTTAAATTCTCTCCAGCTTCCTTGCCCCTATGACACCAAATACTCTGAGGAACCGAATCATAATCCTTAGGATAAATATCTGTCCAACCATTTTGTAGATTCATAGATGTAAATATTGGTGAATTGATATGGTGGATGCTTATTTCACTTTTAACTATAGAATTGCATTCCTCTGATGTAGGAGTAGCCAGTTCGTTTTGCATACAACCCATAAAAAAGAAAGATGAACACAGTAAGATAGCCATTACAAATTTCTTCATATTCATTACCTCCGCTTTATCTTAGCAAAAATCTTCTCCACAATCATGAAGACTGCTTCTCCAATTCCGCCGCCGATAGCCCCCGCAATTATGATTTCTATTATTCCTGCCTGCGGAATAATGATTTTCACGAGTGCAATAGCCAAGAAGAAGAAGGCTAAGATGAAAACAGTTTCAATCATATTGGGCTGATATGGTTTGAGTTCCGTATTTTTATTTTTGTTTGATGCCATAAAGACCATACACCAAAAGGAGTTAAAAATCTACTTTATATACGATTATGAAGGGTGGATAGAAAGATGCAGGGTAGTAATGAAAAGGAAATACCAAAGCACTTTTGGATTAATATTCTGTTAGGCGCAGCATTAGCTATAACTGCAAATATCATGGTAGTTTCAATGTATCGTATGGTCGATGGTATAGAAGAGGGGTTTAGCACTATTACTTTTGCTTTAAGTGTTATCGGCTTGCTCGCAATAGGACTTCTAATAAGAAGAGAGATAAAAAGATATGGTGCATTGCAAAGTAAAAAAGAACCTGAAAAAACTGAAGAAGGATTACCAAGTAAAAAACAACTTAAAGAGACACTACCTTTGCTATGGAATACATACATCCATATGCATAATGATAGAAGAAAATTAGAGGACAAAGTAACCCAGTTATTTGCAGTAAATACCTTTTTGATTTTGGTATATTTAGCTTCAATACAAATATTGTTTATTGAGAATAATCAAGTATTTGAATTTTTCAAAAAAAATATTTTATTCGGAATTGCTCTAATTTTCCTAATTATTTCCTTCCTATGGTTACTGATAAAACTGATAGGAAGGGCACAATATGTTCCGTGGATTGAAAAAAAAGATATCAATAAAGTAATAAAGGAAGACAAATTTTATCACGCAATATTTGATTCGATATACCAATGCGGTGAAAACACTTACCATTATAGGAATGAAAAAATACAAGCCATACTCGGAGGACTTTTCTTCATGTATCTCGCAGTAACTACGATATTTATTGCTGGCATACTCTATTCTGTTGAATTGCCTTTAGAGATAGAATATTTCATATGCAGTATATGCCTATTGGTTATAACTGTTTTATTTTACAAATGCTATACAGTTCAGCTTAAAGAGGCCTTTAAGCTCTTAAGGTAAAAAAACCAATAGTAGTCTGTCACTTCTTTTTAGCACTCTTCAAATAGAAGTATACTACCCCTACTGCGAGTATTGCGATAAGACCTACGTATACCAATTCCATCGGAATAGCTTCTCCTTCAGTTTTTTCCTCTGGTTGTGGTGTCTCTGGTTCTTCAGTTGCCTCACTTACAGGTGGAGAAACTGGTTCTTCTGTTTCATTAGGAGTTACTTCTTCTACCTCAGTTTCGATGGTTTCATTTTGAGGTGGTGGTTCTGGAGATTCTATTTCCTCGGGAGTAGGTTCTTCAATAAGTGAACATGTTTCGCCAATTGCTTCATAGCCTTCTGGGCAACCACATACCGAAGCCATTTCAATTAATGTCCCATCATCCGAACAGTATAATGGCAAGGTTTCTGAACATGCTCCTACAAACGTTCCATCGTTACATTTAAAGTATTGGCAAGTATCTGTCATTGCTTCATATAGTGCATTCGATGGACAACCGCAGATTCTTGGAGCATCAACCAATACTCCCAAATCATTGCAATACTTTGGAGGATTAGGTGTGCAAAGCCCTCTAGCAGTTCCATCTGCACATGTTTCACTTTCGCTTATTTGATAAGACTTACAAACAGGATTACCTTCCCCATCAGTTCCGCACACTCTATCAATAGCTTCACAATCCTCTACAGTTTCGTATGTCCAACGATTATCAATACAGGTTTTATTGGTTATTTTCCTATTTTCACAATAAACATATGAAGTTCCTTCAACACAGCCTTGAGAATACATGCCCCAGATAGACAATCCACAAAAATCAGGTTGATAATCCAGATAATATTCATATTCTGGATAAACATAGCGTTTTAAACATCTATAAGAAGGATTTGTATCTGAACAATGCTTATATTTTGTAAAATCAGAACAGTAATAATTTTCATCGTCTTCTTCACATGCAATAATAGAATCATAATTGTTAGCTACAATGCTAATTTGCCTGCCCTCTGTTGAAAATTTTGTGCTTTGTGTCCCCTCGGGAAGATTATTTACAGAATATTCTACAAAATAACCTCCAACTTCTCCAACAATAACAAAGTTAGGGACAAAATCCGTAGGGTCTTCCTTGCATCTCTCTGAGCACAGGTTGGTAGCATTATAACTTGAGAAGTATACTCTTGTATAGTTATATAGTGAGATGTAGTCGTGAAGTTCAAGTAGTTCCGTATCTAATTCCACAAAACCACCTTCACCAGTATGTTGCCTTATGGTAACTTCAACAAAGATACTATCTACATCAGGCACACAAGTCGCTCCAAAAGAAACAGTCATTAATCCCAAAACCAACAGCATTATGTATTCTTTCATGAGAGTGCTTCAGCAACAAACTTTTTATTCGTTTTGAGACGTTGAATTTTGCTTATCTTTATCACAATACTTCCAGTTCTTTCATTACTGTTCTGTGATTCTCATATGAATGTAGAACTGCTGGAGAAAAATCAATGATTATCTCTTTCATTTTCTCAAATGCTTCTGCTTTCGTATGCCCTGAGACTATACGTGGTCTGGTTTCAAATCCAGCAATAACTCTATCGCCTTCTTTATCGAATACTACGACCAATCCTTGATATATCTCAGGTTTCATAATATCTTTTGGAGAGCTTCATTTTTTATTCCTGTATCTTCATTCCAAATTCCTTGGCTTCTTTCTTTATTCTCTCAATTCGTTCTTTCCTTTCTTTTTTCCCTGCTTTCCAGTAAGGAATAATTTTGTCCTTAACGAACTTGACCAGCCCCTTCGTGTTTGCCACTCGTTCGTTCTGAAATCCGTGTGGTTTTTTCCTGAAAGGTTTTAGTCCCCTTTGCCTTTTTCCACACTCCTCAGCCATCCCAACCCAGTCGAGAAATTCCTGCTCAGAAAGGTAAATTTTCACACAGATTTTCTTGAGCGGGATTTTTTTAGTCCCCTCGGCATCATTTTGGGGGACTATTTTAACGCTTTTAGTCTCCATCTTTCTCACAACCAGTATTCTTTGGGGAGAATGCCTCTTTTTTTCGTCTCCTTCTGCAATTTTTCAGCCATCCTCGTAAAAATAAAAATTCCCTCCATGATTTCTGACGGACAAAAAGTGCACTCCCGCATTTGGGGCATAACTCTTCTTTGGAACGAAGCCGACGACCGCAGACTTCACATGCTCGTATTATGGAATCATGGAGTCGAATCCGAACCACCCGTTTGCAGATGTTTTAGAATTTTCGTATTGATTAATGCCAATTCATTCAGTAGCCGAAGCTCGGTTTTCTGAAAATGCGAAAGTGTTTTGCATCGGCTACATAATTCGGTATTGGAATTGATATTGATATTCGATATAGAAAGAGGAAATCCGCAAAGCGCACATGTATCGGATGTCATTTCATCGCCTCCGCATGAGCATCAAAGACCGCAACAACACGAGGACACCATTTTCTAATCTTAGAACCGTAGGTATGCACGATTTTTACCTTGAGTTTCTTTCCATAATAGTGAGAGAGGTCAGCATCGGTGATGAATCCTGATGGTTTTTTCTTTTTGGTTAAAACTTTCCATAAGTGAAACAGCAACACACTCTGCTCCAGCTTTCGGAGGGTTAACATTCCAGCAAGAAACTTTCCGAATTTTCCTTTCGGGTCTTCAATTAGAAAATAGATGAAGACTTGGTCTCCCATCCAGCTCTCAGGAGCATCCTTCATTTTCCACAGACGGGCAATGTGAATGCCCTCATGGGGTAAATCCTCCTTACGGTCAAACCAGTTATAGCGTCGGATAAAATCCTCGTCGCTTTCCTTCAATTTTTTTTGTTCACTCATTTTTGGTCACCTACGTTTTCTAATAGTGGTTTTAGCGTGCCACCTGTGCCCACTGTGCCACAATCAGTTTTGGAAGGGTCGGGGTGGCACACATGGCACGTATGGCACAGTAAAAGAGGTATTGGCATTCGCTCAGGGAGGTATCGATTTACAAGTCGTTCCCAGTTTTTTTCACTTATGCAGATGGGTCTGACACTTTTACGTTTACCATTCACCTGCTTATGTGTTGGGACGGTGGTAAAGCCCAAACCCCGTAATGAATCTGAAACCTGTTTTAGTGGTAACTTCAAAGCATCAGCAACATCTTTGCATATTATGAATTCCTTATTAGCATCATTAGCAAAATCCACTACCTGTTGAAGAACCTGTCCCGCAGTAGACATCAAACGAATTTCCTTCAGTTGTCTTTGATATTCTACTAAAAATTCAATGAACATCTTCCAGTCGTCATTATTTTCTGAGAAAACCATAGAGAGCGGAGTAGCCAACTGTCTCAGTCGTGGCTCAAGACTATTCGGCAGTGGGAGAATGTTGTCTGGGTCTATCTTCTTATAATTCTTCAATCTGAAGCAAAGTAGTTTATTGCGTATAGCTTTTGCTTCTTCGTAAAAAGATGTTGGTAGCAGAGAAGGGATATTATGATGTGTAGTCTCCTGCATTATATTCGTTAGGCATCTACCTTCTGTTGCAGCATCTTCAAAGGGCTTTCTGGTAGCGAATACCTTCGGACAGTAAGGGTCAAAGAAGTTTATCATATCTGGTTTGTTCTTCTTGCAGCGGATTATTGGTCTCCCCCGTTCCCAGCCGCAATTTATTACCTTAATTAATTCGTTTGTCTCATCAGACCTTTTGAAATCTCCCTCTTCAAATCCTAACGTGCCTCTCCATTTTTCTATAATACGATATATTGGTGCTGAATTAGCAGCGCCATTAACAGGAATATAATTATAACAAAGTTGAGCAAAAACATCAAGTGCCCTTGACTTTCCACAGCCAGTGTCTCCCATAAAACGCAGGTATGGAATTGTGTTACCTCTATCATAGACCCACGTAAGAAGAATGTAATAAGCAGAGAATGTTCTGAAATCATCTGGAATATCTACATACTTATATGAAAATTCCTTTATCTCAGCTATCAAATCATGAACGCTACCATATTCTTCTGGCTTATCGGCAAGAAGAATGAATTCCTTATCAACTTCCTCTCCTCTTAATGGCTTGATTATATGACCATTAACAAGGACACTTTCGACTATGCTGAATTTCGAGCCATCCCATGTTATGAATTTATTTCGTCGTATTTGTTGGAAAACAAACTGGGGGGTTTCCCCAAAGCACGCCCCGTCTTTTGCAGCATCCTTGAACTCCTTAATTTCTTTTTGTTTTTCTTCGTGAATACTCTTTGACAAAAGAGTAATTGCTTCTTCTTTCGTTACAAGAGAAGTTTTATGACAAATCAGGCATTTTTGTTGAGAATTATAACCTTGCTCGCATTGGATACAGATGAAAGGTGCATTGATTTTTCGTATTCTTTTCAGTGTATCAATAAGATTATACAGTGTCATGCTTTCACCTCCATCTTGTTTGTAATCGGAAGTGAAATTCCACGACAGCTTATCTGTAATTCGGGATGTTCGGTTTGTAACTTTCTTATAACTGCCCGTACGGTTGGCTTATCTATCGAGAATTGCCTACAAAGTAGGGAATAAACCTGTGACCAATTTGCTTCTCCATCTTGTTTCAAGAGCAGAACATAGAGTTTTTCGAATGCAATTCCGTTCAAATCAGCATTAATCGACTTATTTATTCTTCCATCTTGCATAGATTATCACCATTTAGATAAGTTCTCAAAGCTTCCGTGACCAAACGTGCTTTGGGACTTAATTTTCCTTTATTTTTTTCAGCTTTTTCAAGCAGTTCAATATCTTTCATCTGAACACTTCCTGTTTGAGCAAAGTTAACGCCTCAATCTACGCCTTCGATTTCTTGTATAACCAAATACTTCAGGAATTCAGCTATGTTCTTGAAGCCTCGTTTTTGTGTAGTTAACTTGAGTTTGTCACGCTGTTCGTAGGTAATTTTAGTTCCTACAGTAATCAACTGTTTATTGCTCATGAGCTTGCACCTCCAACATCAGACGCTGATGGAAGAACCAATAGGACTGAACCAAGATGTCTGATTTTTATTTTGCCCTGAGCTGCAAGAATTTGGAGATACTTTGAAGTAGTCGGCAGAGAAAGTTTCGCCATGTCTGCAATTTCGGTTGCGGTCGCAGGTTTTGTTAATTTTTCAACCGCTTGCCAGATTTTTTCTTCATTTTTTCGTTTCATTTTTCATCACCGCATCTACATACCCCTTTAAAAGTTGATTTTCTTAAATGATTAGACGCAAAAATATGCGAATAATTTTTTATGACGGTGGGTATATGGTAAATTTTAAAAATAAGGCACAAGAAAAAGCATTCATTTATTTGTTCAAAAAGTGGGATACACAGGAGAATACAGCGGCGCATTTGAAATTTTGGAATATGATGGATAACACTACGGACAGAGATAAAAGATTAGAGATGCGTCGGGAATTCGGCAGATTTCAAGATTTATCAAAACGATTTGAAGAGCTCGAAAATCTAAAGTATTATGAAAATCAATTGAAAGGCATCTATGCAAAAATAATAACGAAGAATCGCCCGCAGAAATTTTCTTATAAGTTTGTTATTGAACTCCGAAAGCTGAAAAAAAAGGAAAGGAACGTGCAAGCCACCAAAATCTTGAATAGCTATATGGAATGCCTTTCAAATATAATGGGATTACTTAAAGAAAAGAAAACAGTAGAAACTGCATCGGACATTTTAGAAAAATGGAACAATATATTGCTCATGCATAAAAACATGAAGGAGGTAGACAAAACATATAATGATTTGAAGTGTGTGTTTTTTTCTAATTCAGACAAAACGGAATATAATTCAAATTGGTTCTGTGGCAGAATAAAAAATTCTGCTTATTACAAAGCCATAACTTACTTGAATAGTAAGGGATACTTCAATAAAAAGCGGGCATTTAAAGCGGGGCGCAAACGAAATTTTTACCGTGCCAAGCTTCTCCCATTTATAGATTATTATTTCAGGATTCCACACCAGAAAGAATCACGCATTAAACATTATCAAACATATGAAGACCTACTTAAAGATAAGTGGGTTGACGACGTCAGCAGAGGTTATGATAATTATAAAGAAAACCCCAGACATAGACCCGATAAAAAAATTGAAAAATACGAAGATTTTGACGAATATAAAGAAAGTAAGAAAAAAGAATATATGGAATTCAGGCGCTTTGTTCTCGATATATTCGAAACTGATTATTTGAGGGACTTGATAGATGATGAAAGTGATGTTTATGGTTCTGTATCTAAAATCTTAGTTATTTTATGTAATACGTCAGCTAAAAATGCGTATAAAATAGAGGAGCAAAATAAAAGTCTATGGAATTATCTGAGAAATCTTAAAGATGTAAATAGCACAACGGTTGAAGAATTAATGAAACGAACTAAATGGAAAGATTATGTTAAAAAATATAATGGGGATAAGAAACACTATTTTCTCGTAGATGAAGAAGAATACAAAAAAAGAATATTTTTAGCCACTGTCGGCTTCATTCTGGATAATCATTATAGAAAGTTCATAGAGAAGATTGACTCGTCGAGGCGTATGGATGAACTTGCTTCGGATTCCTTTTATGGTGCATTTATCCGTAATCCAAAGAATAATCCGAAGTTTCTTACGTGACGTCTCTCTTTATTTTCTGGAATTATTTCCTCTTAATTTATTTTCCAAACTATGATGTCTCAAGCGCATTAACCTCCTTCTCCAGCATTCCGAGCAGTTCTTTCCTCTTGTTGTCATCCTTGAGCATACCTACCAGCATATCTATCATGAATTTTTTCTGTTCTTGTTCCTCTTCTGCATACCTCACGTCCATCAAAGAACCGCACGATGTGCATCGTTTTACAGTATCAGCATTTTTACTACTACATCGTGGGCATGTTTTTTCCTTTATACTGTTTTGTGAGCGTAGAACTGCATTATCGGCATCGCATGCATTTCTGTGAAAATAACGCTCGGATGTCGTTATCGAATGCCCATGGTAAGCTGCCGATTCCGCTGGAGACCAGCCTTTATGTAGCATCTTCGTCGACACAGACGAATGTCTGAACCAATGAAAGTGGTAGGGCTTACTACTATCTATCTTGGATTTTTTCGCATATTCAACAAGATGTTTTCTAATTGTAGTATAACTCATCGGACAAGTGACATCATTTTTCTTAAAGAAGAAAAATGCTTTCTTATTTGTCCTTTCTGGATGTAGTGCATACCACTCTTTGATATATTTCGAAATAATAAGGGGATTCCGTGTGCCTGTTTTTCCCGATACAGTGACTCTTACTGCACCATTCTCCAGAAACGATATATCACCGCACCGCATAGGTATAATTTCTCCGATGCGGAAGCCTCCGAGGTAAATTATTTCGAAGAAACAGCGAAACTTAATGTCGGGAATGACGTCGAGCAACCGTTTCATGTCATCTTCAGTAATGATTTCCTGATTTGGTATTTCTTTCCTCCTCTCACAGGTTTTTATCCAGCTGGTTTCTTCTGGAGTATCAGTGCCTTTCACAAACTTATAGAACAGTTTCAGGATTTTCTTGTAGTCCACCTTGGTATTCTGCTTGTAAGTGGACTGATTCAGCTTAAGAATTACATCAACAAAATCCTGTTTGGTTATCTCTTCCCAGCGTTTGTCTGGCAAAAACTGACGCCATCCATAAAGTGTGTGCACCAGTTTAAGCAGCCGTTTCTGAGAGACACCTTCTGCACGTTTCTGTTTGCAGAACGATTTCACTAACTCCTTATCCCTTTCATCCATCATTCCTATTTTACGCTCTATCTGCGCTTCATAGTTATTCCGATATACCCAGTCCTTCTCTGTTTTCTCATCTTCCATACCAATCTTTTCTCCGCTGGGAATATTTATAGGTCGACGGGGAATTTGAAAAAAGACGGATGCTCCCGCCGGGATTGACGGCTCTGCCGGCAAATTTTGGTCGCCGACCAAAGCTTTCGAACCCGGGTCTACGGAGTTCTCCAATCCTGAGAAGAACCTCAGGACCTTTAATGAAATTTTGCCCGCAGAAAAACAGGGACAAAATTTCTGAGAGTCCATTATCCTAAGCCCACACTCGCCCGCCATATATCGGCGTTCTCGCGTGTTTGACCGGGCTAGACTACGGAAGCATAAGGGAAAACTAATGAGAAAAAGGATTTTTAAGCATTGGTCATTGCTTCGTCAACCGCTGCCCGGTAAGCTCTCATGATTCCGGCAGAAACGGTAGGGTTCATATTCTCGATAAGAAGGGACTCCGAATCAAGCTCCATTTTCCCCCCGTTCTCTATTTTATTTATCTGGGAAAGCGTTTCCGCATCTTTAATGTTCTTCTTTATCGCATCCATCTCATTCATAAGGTGCTTCTCGAATATTTCATCGAATTTGCCGTTGTTTTTAAGCTCCTCGGATAATTTTTCATCCGCTTTTTTAGTTTCCTCGGCTTCTTTCATAAGCTCATTCTTATACTCGCCATCAATGCTGCTTTTCGCTATTTTTTCATTGTAATTCTTAAGGAAGCTATCCATATTTGCCATGATTTTCTGCACGTATTCCCTTACGAATTTCTTGACGAACATTGATGGAACTATCTTTGCCACTGTTTTTTCAGGTTTCCATTCGTTTACTTTGTTCCAGGTTTGTTTTGACGTTTCCTGGATTTCACCGATTGCCGATGCAAGGTCGGTTTCCCCGCTTTCAACATATTTTGTCTTGATTTTCTGGAGTTCGGCTTCCGCCTGTTCTTTGGTGGTAGTTGTTTTCAGGATGTTTTCCATATCTGCTTTAAGTTTTCCAGCACCCTCGACGTTGTTGACTTTTTCAAGTTGGTTTATCTGAGTGAGGAATTCCACTGTCATTCCCTGGAAATAAACAAGATTTTTCGAAATCTTTGCTGCTGTTTCGGATATTGCTCCTTCCCTCAGATTAGAGTTATGAATGTCGGATAATTCAATAGGATTTAATCCTGCATTGGACCGCATCTCATTAAACTTATCATGCTCCATGTTTTCAAGAATCGATTTAGTAACTTCGTATGTTTCCTGAACATCCTGATTTTGAAGGGCTGTGTTAAGCTGGTCCTTCTGCTGGAAATCTGCTGAGGCCATAAGAGGTTGTTTGGTTGAACAGAATTTATCATTGATAGTGGTTGATTGGGTTTGTAAATTGGCTTTCCCGGCAGAAGAAAATTGTTCTTCTTTTTCTACGTTTTCTTTAGTTATTTCTGGCATAAAATAGAATTAGAAGAAAAGAAATAAAAACTTGTTACTTCTTTGCGAGTATATTATCTTCTTCAGTTTTGGTCGCTGATGCAGTTACGAATTCAGAATATCCAGTGAATATATATTCACCACTTTCAGAATCTTTCTTTAATTTTACTATTTTTATTGGCATATTCGGTTCTATTATTTCTTTCTCAACTGCTTTCTTCGAATTAGAAGGTATAATATATAATTGCAAGAATTCACCTGAACTTCCTTCATCGTGTTCTATAAGCACATGAACATATTTCAGTTCTTTTCCGGTCATTTCCTTATAATCTGCCCTAAGGTCCTCTAAATCAACTATCCAGCCTGCCTCGCTTTTTCCGCCAATTGCAGTATCAAAAAGAAGTACCATAACTGAGCTGGATTTATCTCCACCCGTTTTAATATCTTCTTCTAAGTAAGATACATGGCCTAATACTTTAACCGCTTTTTTTCCATCTTCCATTAAAATAGGATCATCAGATGCTACGAAGAAACCAAAGCCATTTTTAGTTTCATCTAGACTGTAATATCTCGTTTCAGTATAACCCTTCAAAGCATTAATGTCGATCTTCTCCTTTTCCTTTTTGACTTCCGCACCCTTGTCTTTCTTTCCTTCTGCATGTGCAACATTAACAGGCGGAATAAATGCCAATCCAAGAGCTACCAGTACGCTTGCTCCTGTTACTGCTACCTTTGTTTTGGAGTCATTCAGAAATCGGCCGAATTTAGACTGGGCTGAACGCTTTGCAGCCTCCTTATGCGGGGCTTTCTTCTCTGTCTTGTGATTCAAGTTCAAAACCACCATCTCCGGCAGTTATTATACGGAACAAGAGTTTATTTAAAGCTTCCTATTTGTGTAAATTAGTGTTTATAAATGATGAAAATAATGACGAGGAAAGATGGTAGGATATCGAGGTAAAATAAGGAAGATAAAGGCGTTTTATCTCGTAATATATAATTTTCATATTAAAAGACGTTTAAAAATGTAATATTACACAATATATTCATGTGCATAGATGAGGGTGTGATATTCGGGCTTAGTGAAACAGAACTGCTGATATACTCGTTTTCTTTTCTCTTATTTGTTTTTCTTCTAATTTTCAATGCAACTGCAGGTGACGATAAAAAATTCAAGAAGTATAAAATACTAGTAAACGCTATTCTGATAATATTAATAATTTTCTCTTTAGTATTGATTCCGCCTTATGGTACGGCAGGCTGTTAGAAAAATAGATAAAAATTATTCATGTAGTTTGTCTGAAATTTCTTCATCTGCAACAACATATGACATTATTGGTTCAACATCCCCAGTATTTACATCTACGTAAACCATAGTGGATTTTTCCATTCCTGAAGGAAGCTCCTCGTAGACATCCAGCGATAGAACCCCTGAGGAAATCTCTCTTTTATCCTCAATTCTTATATTGACAGAATCTTCAGAAACTACATCCCTATTACGAAGATAAACTTCCCAGTTACTACCATCCGGGGCATTCAGGTAAAAAGAGTACGAAACTATGTAATAACCTGCTATAACAAAAGACACAAGAACAATGCCTAAGATAATTATTAAATTTCTATATTTCATTCCACATCACCATCAACATGATACATAAGACTTTTCTTAGTCAGAAGTGGATCTCCGTACAGTTGATACTCCAATGCTACTTTTTTATTAACTGCTTCTATTTTTGGATCATCCATCACAGAAGAAACAAAATCCTTAAATCCTGCCAGCAAATTGCCATCGTATTCGTAATTATACAGTTTGTATTTAGCTATATGTAGAGAATAGCCACTATTTATCCCGGAATTTAGATTATTATGAAATTCCTTAAATAGGATATCACTACCAACGAGCAATTGTTTATTCCTACCAAAATGAGAAACATGAGATGAACCAATAACTACATTGGGAACTGTCTCGTCCATATCACTAAAACCATGATATAACCAGACATAAGGAATACTTCTTTCTGTATAAAGCGAACCTCCATAGCAGGCAAGAGATAAAACCACAAAAGATCTGTCTATAATGTCCGCATTTGTCACGCCTACAGTGCCCTGATCATCAATCCATCTTGTATTCTTTAAACTGCCATGAAGCATGTAATAATGAACAGGATAAGTGTTCCTATCAGGTTGGCCACTAGAGAATAAAGGATCCAATAAGGTTTCGCCCTGAACTTGATACGAATCTATATCAGAGTATCCGCGAGCATTTAGGTACTGATCTCCTGAATATAATAGGTAATACTTGTTCTGATCAATAAGGTAAACATCACCATAAAGCTGTTTAATTTTGCTACTATTATGAAATTCTGCCATTTTATTTAGATAAGTAATTGCACTGGAATCACTTGTCGTAGGGAGCCTGGAGACCACTAATTCCGAAATGCCATCGCCAGTAGTTCCGTAACAATTATCTGACAAAAATGAATTTTCTGCAGTTTCAAAAAATGAAAATTGAATCCCCAATTTTGTTTCATCTTTGTATACACACGGCGGAATAACATCATAATCTCCTAAAATAAATAGGTAAGTATCAGTTCCGAACTCATTTATAGCTTCCAACACTTTAGGTCTTAAATTATCTGCCTTTAATCGGGCCTCGTAATAATTATCCCAATTACCATCTATATTGAAATCAATTATTTCGACAGTATAGCACTCTTCAGTTAAAACGTCCTTCAAGTTATAAACCGCATCCCGATAGTCGCAAGTATCGTTATCTTCGCAAAGCCGATTAAACGAGGTTGCTATGATAAAGCGACCATAATTAGGACTACAATCCGGCTCGTAGACTTCTTTTTCATAATCGGATTCATCTTCAGAATCGAAGATACCAAATAAGTCATCCAAGAGTGTAAAATTGCTTTGAGTGAAATTTGTCTCTACTGGTTTTAATTCAATTTCCGGCAACAAACTAGTTGCATCTGTGGGAGATTTGATTCCAGAACAGCTATAAGTGCATCCAGTCGTTCCTTCGTCGTTCCAGTTATAGACAGAATCGCAAGTATTTTGCACTCCGTTATTATGATAATAAGCAGGCGAGGATTTTCTAAAGTCTGCAGTTTTATTACTTTCAGGCTGTATAGAATTACCACATGCTATGTTTTTCTCAAAAGTATTATTAGTTGAAGCCTCAACTATTAGAAACCCCTCTTCATAATTATCATTAGCAGTATTTGAAAACAACTTATTTTCTTCTGCATAAAATAAGTAAAAACCAGCTTTTCGATTACTATATGCGAGGTTATTAGATAATGTGTTAAAACTCGAATACCTGTCAATACCAAAACCAAATTCAAGATCATAAGCAATATTACTTTCAAACTTATTATAATGAGCGTCATATAACAAAAAACCAATAGCTTCGCTCGCATTGCTGACAATATTGTTGATAAATAAATTATTACTACTTTCATCAATAGAAAAACAATCGGGATAACAATCAGAAGCAATATTATCGCTTATTAGATTATCATCCGAGTTAGATATGATGAATGCATTAGATATACGATAATCTTCTCCACGAAGAGTATTATTGATAATTTTATTATTTTTAGAATCTTCTAAAAATAAGTTATTGCCATTTAAGACGTTATTTGCGATTACATTAGAGTCAGAACGCATATTTATTGCATTATCAAATCCGGATATAATGCAATTTTTAATTGTATTTCCGCTTCTAGAATATTCTTTTGTTCTTTTTAAACGAATCCCATCAAATGAAGAATCTATCCAGTAATGCTGAGGTGAATTGATAATTTCAGCTTTTATCTCGTGATATTGACAATCAAAGATTTTATTCGTAAAATTTTTTGGATTTTTAATGCAACTTCCTCCATGCTGATCATCAAAAACAACTGTAATATCTTCCTCCAAATAAACAGTATCATGCCGATTATCATTCAAAGCAGCAATACAATCCTCACAACTGTTACAATAAAAAGCATTTCCCGAAGAAGTATATGCATTCACACAATTAAACAGCAAAAGAATGGTAAGTAAAACAAAAATTTCCTTAAATTTCATGGCAAACACCAGTTATAAGGTACCTTTTATAAACCTTATTCTCTCTCCCTCCTGAAATAACCCCTCAGAATTCTCCTCTCATCAACAGGAAGATTAAACTTTTCCACATCGGACTTCCTCATCCATTTCAAGCCCTTCACTCTCTTCCTCTTGACGAAAACCTCGAAATCAAAGCATTTGATCAGGCCGCTCCCGTTGTTCTTCTCCCTGCTGCCTAAATATTTCCCCAATTTCGAAACATCAAGTCCCAAATCCTCAACCGCGTAAACAATCGCATCCTTCAATTCATCGCCGTCAGCATCCACATCCACCGTTTTATGGGGGAGGAGGTGCGTGTTTCCCCCAATGTTCGATACGGCTACGTTTAAGCCGTCCGAAACAATCAGCCTTATCTTTATGCTGTCCGCACCCTCCCTTCGCGCTATCGTCATCAGATAACGGAATATGGTCAAATTCCCATGTTTTTTCATTTACCATCACTAACCATATTAAGGAACAAAAGGCTTTAAATATATTGTGGTTAGTAATATACAAAAGTGTTTTTCTTGTGGTGAATCAACAATATACCTGAGTGAAAAATGTACAGAATCACAGGAATGCATGGAAAGATAAGGCCTACCTGTAAAATCCCACAAAAAACACTTTCTACAACTAATAGAAATGTTTAAAAAGAGAAGAAAATTTGTTAGCAAATAACACCGGTTTGCTTGATTGTCTTGTAAATTGTAATTGAAGTTGAAAGCTTTTCATATTCTTTCGGGGTAAGCGCAAGGATATCGGCATTAAACGGATCTTTCAGCATCAGCAAATAGAGTTCCTGAAGCCTTTTCCTTAGGGGAACGCCTTCAAATTTGTCGGATAACACACAGATATCGTAGTCGCTTTCCTTTAGCGCATCTTTCGAAGTGCGGGAACCGAATAAAATAACCTGGGCATTGAATTTTTTCTTGACTTTTTCTATGTAGTTTCTTACTCTTTTATCTGCGATTTTGCCCATTCCAATACCTCTTTTCCTTTTTTCAGGTAATCTTCAATCATTTCTTTAGTATATCTCTCTGCCGGCACCCCGTAAGAAGCATCCGGATAACGGGAAAGTGCATATTCAGGAGAAAGCTTTGCAAGAAAAGTAAGGATTTGAAGGGGTACTTTCAATTCCTTCCCCAGCTGGATGAGATTATGTGTTTTCAACGATGTTTTCTTTTTATGGATATAAAGAGCTTTCAGGGACTTTTCAACTGCCTGATGCACTGAGAATGCGCTGGTATGATAATCCTTGCTTTCGAAAGAATGTTTCGCTGCCTTATAATCGGCTTCGGATTGTTTGAGCCACCAAGTAACTTCTTCTCGCATGAGTATCAATCTTAGCGATAATTTAAAAGATTAATGAAAAGAGAAGAAAAAGGCCTACTTCTTGGCCCTTATTTCCTTGTTTTTGGGCCTGAGGTATTCTGAACCGCACTTTCTGCACTTCTTTGATCCTCTCTTGTTCCTGGTCTTGCATCTTCTGCATATCAGTATACTTGCTATTTTTGCATCCGCTTCCGGAAATTTACCCATTATGATTCACCTTAGTAAACAGTAGTGTTCCACTTATTTGAACGGATATTTTTATAAAAGAGCGTATTTCACTGCAATTCATTTTTGTTATATTAAATGTTATAATATGCATATATTTAAAAACAGTTATATGCATAATAATATATAATGAAACACAAAAAAAGAACCGGAAGAATGACGGCCCCGGAAGCCGCTACCGCGAGATCCAGAGGAAACAAGTTGCGGGGAAATCCGCTGAATGACGGTATACTTGGAGTAAACGGCGACATAAGAAAAATATTTTTACGGTTATGCAAAAAGCACAACAGCAATATGAAAGCAGTATGGACGGAGTTACACGCTTATCTTAAAAGAGAAGGAAAAACAAAAACAGTAAAAGCACTCAGAGAAGCGGCAGACAGGATGTCCGCCATGACCGTAAAGGATGCCATAAGGATGATGGAGGGGATGGGTCTTGATACCCGAAACGGAATAGACCTTATGGTAACGGTCATAATAGACGGTGAAAAATTTGCAGTCAGAATGCCGAATCCCCATTCAGGAAAGGACACAACGCTTAAAAACAAGGATTATGCAACCAGAGTCATCTGCACTGCGATAGGAGTAAAAGGAACTGGGGCCTTCGGATATCTCCAGAGGCAGATAGGAAACAAGGCTACAAAGGGTCTTTTCAGGAAGGCGACAGAGGAAATGACTTCATAGTTGTTTTAGAAAGTATTTAATAATGTTTCTTTTAAACGTTTATGCATGAGGGGGAGAAGCAGGAAGGAACCGGCCTTGAGAAAAGGCATTAAGAACGCCTTAAAGAGCATCGGGAGCGTACCAATAAGGCCGATCAAGGAAATAGCCGGTATTGTGGATAAAACAAAAATAAAAGAATCAGATAAAGCGCTGAGGCTGATTAATGTCCAAATACAGGCAAGAAAGATTGAGCTAAGCGGAATTGAAGGAGATAAGGACCTGGACTATTCATTGAAACTTTCGAATGAAATTGAATTTCTAGGTAAAATGAAGAAGAGCATAGAGGATGTTCAGGAATTTATCGGTGTTTACGGTTCAAACTAATTCTGAAAGACAAGAGTGGAACAGCAACAAAGGGAAAAACCAGCTTTTCAGATATTCAACATAACGCTTTACCGCAGCAACCCCTTCAACCATCCTCAGGGCATTTTTCTTTATGAAAACTACTTCATCATCCTTTGTTTTCGGAGGATTTTCTTGTAATTCGCATATGCTTTCTTTCCGTCATAATCAACGAATGCAAACCTGGCCCTGAAATCATCGGGCTTAAGCATGCACGAATCCCAGGATATGACCGCAATATGAAATGGGACGGTTATAAAGCCAGTGGTCGGCGGAATTAATGTTTTAGAAAGTATTTAATAATGTTACATATAAGACAGAGAATATGAGGAGGAGAGTAGTTGTTTACGATTGGGACAGAAAAAAGACAGTAAAACTTCCCTATGCTGTTCCATTGCAGAAAGCCCTGGAGATAGCTGAAGGAATGAAAAAAGAAAAATTCAGGGAAGCGATAATTTTCCTAAACGGCCAGATTAAGATAAGAGAACTTGAACTTTCAGGATTCGCGTGCATAAAGGAAAAGAAAGGAAAGCTTGAATTCAGGGAAGACAAGGAGAGTGCGGATAAAAGCAGGGGCCATATAGGACATATAACCAGACTGATGAATGAGATAACAATACTCAAGGATAAGAAAATGGAAATCGGTTCGGGATACGCATTCACGGATGCTTTCGGGATCTGATTATTTTTTCTTCTTTTTTACGGCTTTTTTCTTAGTGGTCTTTTTCTTAGGTTTTGTCTTTGATTTCTTAGTCGGTTTTTTCTTAGCTGTTTTCTTCTTGGTTTTTTTAGGAGCAGCTTTCTTTTTCGGTTTTGCCTTTTTTTTCTTAACCGCTTTTTTCTTAACCTGTTTTTTCTTTGCAGATTTTTTCTTTACGGTTTTCTTCTTGCTTTTGGCTTTCTTCTTGGAGGTCTTTTTCTTTGCAGATTTCTTTTCAGCGCTCTTTTTCGCTTCGGGTTTCCCTGCTTTTGCCTCCACAACGAATTCCTCTTCTTCGAACTCCTCGAATTCTGGCTCCTTGCCCTCGTGGCCTTCCTTCATCTTCGAGATGAGGCTCTTGATTAGTTTCTTGCCCTTCTCTGACATAACCGTTCACCGAAAACGGAAATTTATAAGAAAGTGAAGCTTTAAATATATGACATAATTAAAATAAAGCCTACTAGTCGTTAGCATTAACGAGAGGTGCAATCAGTATGGTAACTGTATACGATGCAGACGCAAATAAGCTTATAGACAAAGTCGCTGAAAAGCTCAAGGCCGCGAAGGTCGAAAAACCCGAGTTCGTCGGGCTGGTAAAGAGCGGAAGCCACGTTCAGAGGCCTCCGGACAGCGGGGATTTCTGGTACGTACGATGCGCTTCGATACTCAGGCAGACATACGTCAACAGTAAGACGGGAACAGGAAGACTAAGGAGACATTACGGCGGAAAGAAAAACCGGGGAGTAAAACCTGAAAAGCATGCTCCTGCAGGCGGTTCCACCATAAGGAAGGCAATGCAGAACCTTGAGAAAGCCGGCTATCTTGCAAAAGGAGAGAAAGACAAAGGCAGGGTCCTTACCGCAAAGGGAAGACAGCTGCTCGACAAAGCGGCAAAAGAGGTAAGCGGCTGATGGCCGACGATATTGAAGAAATCAAGAAGAAAAAACTCGAAGAACAGAAAAAGCTGATGGAAGCGTCGAAAGCAGAAGAACAACTGAAGAACGTTCTGAGAGTTGCCGTTGATGAGCCCGGATATGAAAGGCTCATGAATATAAGTTACGCTAACAAGGAATTCTACGTGAATGTTGCGCAGAATGTCATCATGCTTTACAAGCGCGCAGGAAGGAAGATTACGGAGGATGAAGTTCTCCAGGTCATCCGCGCGATAAAGAAGCAGACGCAGCATGAAACCAAGATAGAATTCCGTTAAGGTGTTGTTTATGGCAGACAAGAAGAAAGGCTCCGGAAAAGGACCTAAAAAAGGCGGAAAAGACAAGAGGGGAGCCAAAAAGAAGAGGCTTGCAAAGGCCGCGAAGAAGAACAGGAGAGTGCCTCCGTTCGTTATGCTCAGGACAAGCAGGAAAGTTACCTTCAACAGGTACAGGAGAAACTGGAGAACAGAGAAGCTCAACATACAGGAGGAGGACTGAAATGGCAGACAAACTCGAAAGAATTTATACCGTTCCGTTGGGAGAAGCATATGAGGCGATAAGAAACAAGAGGGCAGGCAAGGCAGTGAAGATATTAAGGGAATTCGCGGGAAGGCACATGAAAGCTGAAGAGGAAGACGTCGCTCTCAGCATGGCGCTTAACGAATTCATCTGGAAAAGAAGCATCCAGAAGCCTCCGAGAAAGGTAAAGGTAAGGCTCATTAAAGAAAATGGAAAAGTCAAGGCTTATCTTGCGGATGAGAAAATAGAAGAACCGAAGAAGGAAGATAAAAAGAAAGCTGAAGCAAAAAAGGAAGAGAAGCCTGCTGAGAAAAAGACGGAAGAGAAAAAGCCCGAGGAAAAGAAGGAGGATAAGAAGGCTGAAGAAATAAAGAAAGAACAGGTGAAGGCGTCCGGACTTGCAAGGGCTGAGAAAGAAGCTAAAAAGGAAATAGCCGACGAGAAAGAGAATATTGAAAGGGCTCATAAACAAAAACTCTCGCATGGAAAGGAAACGGCTTCCCAGACTGGATGAAGAAAATGAGGAGATGCGACTATTTCGGAAACCAATGGATAGGGATGTTTATCAGGAGCAATGATGAACTCACGCTTTTTCCGTTGGATGCCCTGAAAAAACTTGAAGAAAAGTCGAAATTCCTGAAAACGGAACCTGTGAAGCTTACTATCGGGGAATCTAATTTACTCGGAGTTTATGTTGCAATGAACAATAACGGGGCGGTTCTTCCGAACGTTGCAACGAAAGACGAGGTTGACGAGGTCAGGAAGCTGGGCCTGAATGTTTACAAATCGAAAAACAGGCACAATGCGCACGGAAACAACATATCGGCGAACGACAAGGGAGGAATAATCAACGAGAATATTCCCGGTTCGGAAAGGAAAAAAATGGAAGATAGCCTTGGTGTGGAGCTCGTTCCTTCGCGGGTCGGGGAATTCGTCACCGTTGGGAGCGCGTGCATAGCAACGAATAATGGATTTCTGGTCCATTACAAGGCAACAGATAGTAATATTAAATCATTAAAGGAAATATTCAAAGTGGATGGTGACCGCGGAACGGTCAACACCGGTGTGGGATTCGTTTCCTACGGTGTCGTTGCGAACAGCAAGGGATACATAGCCGGTGAAAAAACAACCGCCTTCGAGATGGGAAGAGTGATGGAGGCATTGGGATTTATTGAATAGGTGGTAAGCATGAAATACTCGGTATCCGGAAAAATGAAACTTGGTCCAGAAGAAAGGAAATTCGGGAAGAAGGTAGAGGCGAAAAGCGAAAATGATGCAAAGGAAAAGACATATTCTTTGCTCGGTTCGGTAAACGGCCTGCAGAGAAGCATGATTAAGATAGAGAAAGTGGAGGAGGTTAAGGCATGACCGATGGAAAATTACAGGAGGATTATGCAAAACTGGCATACCAGATAAGGCTTTACCGCAAACAGCTTACCCTGCTTCAGAGGGAAATAGAAAAGATTACCCTTACCTCCATGGACCTCAGCAATTCTATAAAAGCCATTGACGAACTTGAAAAAGGGGAGGCGCTGATACCCATAGGGGGAGGCTCATATGTAAGAGGGGATGTTTCCGAAGAAGATGTTCTTGTCGCGGTGGGCGGAGGATACCTGCTGGAGATGGACTCCGAGAGCGCAAAGAAGAAAACAGAGAAGAGAGTGGATGCAACCAAGGATGCTGTGAAAAAACTTACCCAGGAATTCAGCAAGATATCTTCAAAGCTGGAAACCGTCACCATGCAGCTTAAAGAGCTTGAAAACAAGATATTAATAGACCGAAGGGTTGAAGAAGAGGCAAGCGACGACTACCGCTGATTGAAATGTTTGACATACTTAAGAAAAAAATATCTGGTTTTGTAGACAACATAGTCAAGAAAGAGGAGAAGAAAGAGCCGGAAACCAAGGAAGAAATCGTTGAGGAGAAAGTAGAAGT
>Ga0180434_10002206_pt1 | contig 26546 bp, 14 predicted proteins | sample SS_ome_7_FD_132453 | JGI IMG/M metagenome (GOLD analysis project Ga0180434, IMG submission 132453) | Hypersaline lake sediment archaeal communities from the Salton Sea, California, USA - SS_1_D_2 metaG | ecosystem: Environmental > Aquatic > Non-marine Saline and Alkaline > Hypersaline >... | reverse complement strand
CTATGGGAATCAGTATGACTCAGATTGGGACGCGCGTCTGCTAGTATGCGATTTCGATAGTCCCGACGGTTCCCAGAGCACCACCGGAAGTTCAATCGCGAACGCAATGGAATACCACGCCGCACCTGGCGACAGTGGTGGTGGGATTTTCATAACTAGCAGCGGTACGAACTACTTAGCCGGCGTCAACAGCTTTGTGGAGGATTCTTGGGGCAAGTTGTTTTTGAACGGGACCTACGACGAACTCACTGTTGCAACACGGGTGTCCAGTCATGCAAGCTGGATCGATTCTACTCTCAGTGGTTATGCCGATGTCATGCATTGGGATGGGGCGTCACACGTTTTTACTGCAGAGAGCCATTGGAATGGGGCGATCTTCAGCGAGACCGTACCCGGCAAATACGACACGGCTGTTTTCGACCAATCCGGAACCTACACGATATCATTTCATCAGGATTCCACCAACTCCGAAATGGTCGTTCGCAATGGCAATGTGACATTCGATCTCGATGACCGCGCGTACACTATCGATGGCGGTATTTCGGTGGGGGATTCCGCCAGTCACGCCAAACTCAATGTGGGCGGGGGCGATCTGGTGGCGACGAATGTGACTATCGGAAAAAACGCGGGATCGTCCGGGGAGTTGCTGGTCATCGGAGGTAATGCCCATATTCACGTTGGTGCCGACATGTTTATCGGGGAGTCAGGAACAGGAACCTTCACGCAAAGCGTGGATGCGTCGGTCACTGTCGGAGGCGAAATATACCTTGGTGTGCTAGGCTCCGGTCGGGGCACGTACAATCTCTCCGGAGGGGATCTCATCTCTGCGGAGACACGTGCAGGCCATGGCGGGTATGGCACGTTCAACCATACCGGCGGCACGAACACAGTTTCGGGCGACCTGTCGGTAGGCGGGTCCGGCGGGGGTGAGTATAATCTCAGTGGCGGAGGCCAGCTTGTGGCCGCCAATGAACACGTCGGTAACTTCGGCGATGGTGAATTTGCCCAGACAGGTGGAACGAACACGGTCGGCGATGACCTCTATCTGGGTTCCCATACGGGCGTCAACGGCACGTACACGATTTTGGCAGGCGATCTGAACGTGGCCGATTCGATCAGGGTCGGCCAGAGTGGGACTGGCGCCTTTACACAGAATCTAAATGCGTCAGTGACCGCTGGAGGCCAAGTGTATCTCGGTGTGTTGGGAACCGCTCAGGGCACGTACAATCTCTCCGGCGGTGATCTCGATTCAACGGGAACACATGCAGGTTATGGCGGCTATGGCACGTTTAACCATAGCGGAGGTACGCACACAATCTCAGGCGACCTGTCGGTCGGCGGGTCCGGCGGGGGCGAATACAACCTCAGCGGAAGCGGGCAGCTTCAGGCCGTCGACGAACACGTCGGCAACCACGGCACGGGCGCGTTTGTCCAGACGGGTGGGACGAACACTGTCGGCGACGATCTCTATCTGGGTTCCAATCCCGTCGCCAGCGGAACGTATACGATGTCGGGCGGAACTTTGAACGTAGGTGACTCCACTGAGGTCGGCCGCAGTGGGAGCGGGACGTTCAATCAAAGCGGCGGGACACATACGATTTCGGGCAACCTGTTGGTTGGAGGATCAGGCGCAGGCGAGTATAACCTCAGCGGGAGCGGACAACTGGTCGCTGCCTACGAGTATGTCGGACACGATGACGATGGTGAGTTTACCCAGACGGGCGGGACGAACACGGTCAGCAATTACTTATATCTTGGTTCCAACTCCGGTGCTGACGGCACATACACGATTTCGGGCGGTACTTTGAATGTGGCCAACCTGATTGAGATAGGCCGCGATGGTACCGGGACGTTTAACCTGAATGGCGGGACAGTTGTTACAAAGGAGTTTCGTCTTGGTAACGGCACGTTCAATTCCGCCGCAGGCTCCACGCTTCGCGTCAATTCCCTGACGGGATTTGGCGGCAACTTCTCGACAGCCGGAACACTGCAGATAAACGGTTCATATACCGTAAACGACGGCGAATCTCTGTCGGTCGGTGAGGCGTTGGAGGCGGACAAGCTCACTATCTTCGAGGGAGGGACCGTCAGTGTCGGCGGCGATCTGGTGGTGGGTGATACGTGGTGTGACGCAGTAAAATTCGGAGACGGGAACAGCTACGGTGGGACGCTCATAGTGGGTGGCGCGTTCAAGCGTCGTCTTGGCAACGGCACGTTAGAAGGCTCTTATTCCCCTTGGGAGAGTTTTGGGTCGGGGAATCTTATTATCGATGGCGGGAGTTGGGCCCCGTCTTCGTTAGAGGTGATGTCTGGTGGGCCATGGAACTCTGCCAATAGTCAGATCCTGACTGTCAGAAACGGTGGCAATGTAACCGTAGTCAACTCGATTACCATTGCGAAGAGGTGGGGTAGTGACGCCTCGGGCCGAATAACTGTGGAAGGTGCTGGATCGGAGATTACGGGTTTGGGATTGTATGTCGCGGGGGGCGGCACATTGAGTATTGAAGGAGGCGGCAACGTCATCATCAGCGGTGGTGCGGAACTTGGTTCCGGCCCAGGAGTGGCCTATGCCGCCGGTTACGGTCCAGGCTTTGTAACAGTGGCCGGGGCGGGATCATCTTGGACGATTGACGGGACTCTGAAGATAGGCTCTCTGCAGGGAGTTTCTTCAGACCGCAGTTCCCTGGATGTTGGCGACGGGGGAACGGTCGAAGTTCATGATCAGTTGCTGATCCGATCGCTGGGGGACGTTAATCTTGCCGGAGGGAACATCATTGCCTCTGCGATTGATATTGATTCCGGTGCAACACTGACCGGTTATGGTAGGGTGACCGGCGGGCTGGGAATGACGTCCGTGGGGTCAATAATAGCCGTCGAGGATGGCAATTTGACCATTGGAGATGCCAGCCGGTACTCGGTCTTCAACTACATGGGTGAGTTGAGCGTCGGGCAGTGGTCCGCCACTCTTGAGACGAAGGGCTTCGCCTCGCTCGGTGCGCTGACCACAATGGATGGCGGCACGCTCAGCGCAGACAATGGTATTGCGTTGGGACTGGGCAGGAATCTTGTGGGCTCAGGAAGTGTGGACGCCAAGGTGTCCGCCTCGTTCGGTTCGACGATCGAGGCCACCGGTGATTTGTCGCTTGGCGACAGCAGCAGCATTGCGGGATTCACCAGCGACGGCGAGTTGTACACGGCCGAGCACACGGTAACTCTGCACGATGCCAATCAGGCCGTCCTCGGATCACTGACACAACTGGGAACGGATATCGCCGACGGAACGCTTGTGGCCGACAACGGACTGGTCGTGGAGTTCGGCAAGAACATCGTCGGCCGAGGGATCGTGGATACGCCTGACGATGAGTTGCTCCCGCTGACAAATAACGGTCAGATCATTGGAGACTTCCCCGGCGCTATCGAATTGACCGGACACGTCGATGGCGTCGGGACGCTCACAAACGTCACAGTCACCGGCACGCTTTCTCCTGGTTTCAGCCCTGTACGGCTGCACGCAACCAACCTTGAGATTGCTGGAAGCGGCAGGCTTGTCATGGAACTGGGCGGGCTGGCCGGCGGGAGCGAATATGACCAACTGGATGTGGCCGGCGACCTGCACCTGGGCGGGACTTTGCAGGTGTCGCTGATCGGCGGTTTCGCTCCAGACATTGGCGACACGTTCGACATACTGGACTTTGCCGTTGGCGCCCTGGACGGCACCGAGTTCGACGACCTCGAACTGCCCGAACTCACCGGCAGGCATGGTTGGGACACTTCGGGGCTGTACTCCGAGGGTCAGATCTCCGTGAAAGTGATGTTGGCCGGTGACACGAACGTCGACTGGGACGTGAACTGCGACGACATTGCCAACTTTGTAGCCGTGTTCGGCAGCGAGGGAGACAGGTATACCGATTTCAACGAGGACGGCCGCATAGATCTCACCGATTTTGCCATCCTGCGCGCGAACTTCGGCGTCGGTGTTGTATCGGCGCCTGATGCCGAATTCGGAGCAGCGGCACCCGAACCGGCCACGCTGTCGCTGCTGTCATTGAGCGGCTTGGTGATTCTCGGGCGGAGGCGGAGGTCTTCGAGGCCCGTCAGGGCTGATATATGGTAGCTTGTCCTGAGCTTGTTGAAGAGCCCCGTCCGGCAGGGCGGGGTCAAACGACACCCACAATCCACGTGAGCCCCGTCAAGGGGCGAAAGAAGGCTTGGCAAGAATCTGGAGGCTTGTCGCATAATCTTCTTGCGGGCGGGGCAGTAGATCAATTATCAGTTACCAGTAACCCAGTGACCAGTGAACAGATCCCTTTACGGTCAAGAAAGCTGCTGCCGTTGCCGTAAACATATCCGTGCTATCCGTGGTCAAACCCGTCGCGGTCGTTGCCATAACAGCGCCCGTGCCTTCCGTGTATTCCGTGGTGGGAAACAATCGTTGTCGCTCCGCGACAAGTGAAAGCCCCGATGTTCTTCGGGATAAATTTCGAGCTTGCCGCACTCCAAAGTGCTTCGCACACGCCCTTGCAGCGGCCGCAAACATATCCGCGCCATCCGCGTTATTCCGCCTGGGCGGATCTCCGACCGTGGTGGAAATGCCGTTGGTCGTTGTTGTGGTCTGCTGAAAGCTGACAGCTAATGGCTGACAGCTTCCATTTGTGCGATGAGTTTTCGTGCTGCAGCTAGGGCCTGTTTTCGCGAGGCGAATTCATTGTTTAGTTGGGCGTCGTAGAGGGTTGAGGCGATTTTTCCCAGGCGTGGGCCTTCCTTGAGGCCCATTTTAATCAGGTCGCCGCCGTTGACCATCGGTTCGGGGGCCACCTGATCGGGGGGTATGGATTTCGCTCTCGCGGCGATGCGCCTGCAGAGTTTGTTGTGCCCGTCGGCCGCTCGCTCCTCGAAGCGCCACAGGATCAGCAGACGCCCGAAATGTTCGCTCGCCATGAGGCGCTTGAAGCCGCAAAGCTCCATGTCGGCCGCCTCGAGCCATCGTCCCAGGTTCCCCGCCATCCAGCGCAATGCTTTTTTCAGTTCGTTCGACGCGCCCCAGCGGCGGATAATACGGGAGATCACATTCGGCGCCAGTTCGCCCAGCAGCGCTCCCATCGCCAGCACCGTGTCGCGGCGGGCGCTTACCGCACGGACACGCTGAACGGACCGCTGCCAGCGCCCTTCGGCTTCGAACAGTTCGCCGAGCACCTCCCGCGCCAGGCCCGTCCGGCCAAGAGTTTCCATCGCCGTCCCCGCCGATTTTTCCGCCAGCATCTTTGACAGTTCATCGCAGATTCGCTCGCCGCTTATCGTCGATATTTTTCCGGAATATTTGCCGATCGCCCGCCCGGTGGACTTGTCAATGGCGAAATCCAGCCTGACGGCGAAGCTGACCGCCCGGATCATTCGCAGGTAATCCTCGGCGAACCTGCGGTCGGGCGAGCCGATAGTTCGTATGACGCCCCGCTCGAGATCTTTTCGCCCTCCGACGTAGTCGATCACTTCATCGGCGTCGGGGTCGTAGAACATGCCGTTGATGGTGAAATCTCGCCTGAGGGCGTCCTGCCTGGCGGTGGTGAAGCGGACGGCATCGGGTCGCCGCCCGTCGCTGTAGCTCAGGTCGCTGCGAAAAGTCGCGACTTCCACCTGGCGGTGATTGTGGATGACCATTACCACCCCGAATTTTGCGCCGATCATCAAAACGCGCCTGAAAATCCGCGCGACTTCATCCGGCGCCGCGGAGGTCGCAATATCGTAGTCCGAGCATTTGCGCCCCAGGAGCATATCCCGCACGCACCCGCCGGCGAGCAGTGCTTCGTGCCCGGCCGCCCGGAGACGCCTGAGCACCCAAAGGGCCGTCGATTTCGTGCCTTTGTCAGCCATGAGCGAGATTCTAACAACACTATCGCCCCGATACACGGATTTGCTCAGGACTTATACTTCGGCAGCGGGGGCCGGGGCGTCGATGTGAATCGATCTGGTCTTTTCACGGCGATTGGCGACGAGGGCCTCGACGATGAGAAGCAGTATGACCACGATGCATACCACGTCCCACCATTCGGTTGGTTGGGCGTCGGCCACCGCGGCGGTCTGGACTTCGTCCAGTGTTGACCCGACGTAGATTTTTTTGTGTCCGGTCTTGGCCAGTACGCCGCGGAACGTGGTGTTGTTGTACCCCTTGAGATCGGATTCGCTACCGCTGGGGTTTATCGCGAACGAGCCTCTGTTTCCCTGTTTGTCGGCGTTGGCGCCTGTGACCTGCCAGTGATAAATGCCTATCCGGCGGGTGTTGGTGAATGTGGCCTGTCCGCGGGTGTTGAGTTTCAGGGTGACGGTTTCGTGCTTTGAGCCTTTCTTCAGGGGCAAGGTTACTTTGACGCTGCCGCTCTTTGTGCCTTTGGGTCTGATCGGTACTTGCGCGCCCCATACGTAGCTGTCCATCGCCTCGGGGTTCCTCGGGGCCAGCAGGCAGGCTCGGATAACCATCGAGACAATCACGTTGGCGCCCGAGCCCAGGAAGTTGGACCACTGGCCCGAAGCGGCAGTTGCGCAGACGGTGATTCGCCCGCGTCCGACCTTCCTGGTCAGCATTAGCGGGTCGCGATTTGCCAGTCCCATCAGCACGGTCGAACCGCGTCCGGTTCGGTCCATGCGAAAGTATCGCTTGACCAGCGGGCTGAGGTAGTCGCCGCGTTCCTTGAAGAGTCCCTTTAGGTACTCATCGGCGATATCCACGGTCGCCAGGCCCACCGCGTCGGCATCGGGCCCGATCTGCCCGACGGCCTGGAGTATCTTGCCCGGAAGGACACCTGCCCCGAACCCCTTGTTGTAGGCCTCGGCGTCGACGTCGGGTCCGAGGAACAACATCACAGTTCCACCGCCTTCGACGAATTCGGTAATCGCCGAGGCCTGTGCGGTCGTGAATGCCGGTACGTTTGTCGCAAATACCGCGTCTATACCGATCAGGTCGCGTCCCTGGAAGTCGGTGGCGTCTATCAGGTGCGGGGTGATTGACCACGGCGCATCGGCGCGTCCCTCCCAGGGGTCGGTGGCGATCCTCAGGAGCGTCGAAGCGTCGGTAGCGGCGCCCGCGCCTTCGGCGATTCGACCTCTCAGGATCAGCACCTTTGCCCGGTCGCCCACGGTCATACAAAATCGCCGCACGTTGTCCAGTTCCAGGTCGTCCCGGAAGGGCTTGTTGTGCTCGTCGCAGAGGAACAGATCTCCGGTTTTGGCGCCCGCGGTCGGGCCGGCTGAAGTCAGGAACCGCACGGTGGCGACGCTTCCGTCTTTGCCCGCGCCGGCGAGGGTGATTTTTCTGGCGCCGGCGGCCGGCTTGCCTTCAATTCTGAGGCCCACCATCACCTCGCGGTCGCCGGGAGAGGAGTTTACGACCGTGGCGGTTGTCTCTATCACGGAGTTAACGATGCGTTTTGGGCTGACTTCGAGCTTGCTTATTCCGACGTTGCGGCCCGGTTGTGCGGCCGTGTTGACTATCATGACGTGTATTTTTTTCTTACCGATCAGGCTGTCGGCGCCGGCGATTTCCTCGAAGCTGACCTGCTGGAGGTCTGAGAACACGTAGATTGATTTTTGCGATACCGTATCGTGGTTGTCGAGCAGTTGTGCGGCCTGTCTGATCTTCTGGAGCAGGGGGGCGCGTCCGCCGCTGAGTTTTGCGTCCCTGACTGCCCGTCCGAGGGCGGCCCAGTCGCTGGTCATTTCGCCGGCCGGCGAGGGGCCGTTGGTGGTGAGCACCACTCCGCTGGTCGGCGGGGTTTCGCCGGTGAGCAGGGATTTGGCCTGCGATTTGGCCTGTGTGAATCTCACGGTGTTGCCTGACGCGGCGCCCATGGAATAGCTGTTGTCCAGTACGACCGCCACCGCCTGCTTGTTTTTTCCCATCCAACCGCCGAATGCCCGGGTGATTGGTTCGGCTACGGCTATTGCAAGCAATCCGAGCAGTCCGGCGCGGATCAGCAGGAGCAGCCAGTGCTGCACGCGCCTCCGGCGGGCGGTTTTCTCCATGCTCATCTTCAGGAACCGCAGGGTCGGGAAGTACATATCCTTGGCCCGAACGCTCGACAGCAGGTGCAGTACAAACGGGATAACCATTGCCGCCGCACCCACCAGAAGCCACGGTGTCATGAATCCGAATGCCAGGATCATCTCATCGCTTTCCTTCTGGCCAGGTAATCGAGAAGCATCCGATCGTATGGCGTTGACGTGGGCGACAGGACGTATTCGATCCGGCGCCCGGCGCACTCTCTGCGATATCGATCGATGAATGCGTTCATTTCGTCGATGTAGGCCTGCTTGACGTAGCGCGGGTCTACCTGCATCTTTTGCTTTGTCTCCATGTCGACGAACGACGAGACCTTGGTGAACGGGAATTCCAACTCGGCCCGGTCAAGGACGTGGAACACGATAATCTGGTGTTTCTTGAAGACGAAATGCTGCAATGCCTTGAGTATTTCGGACTGGTCGTCGTAGAGGTCCGAAATCACGATCACCAGTCCGCGTTTGGCTATTCTGTTTGCCAGGTCGTGGAAAGTGTCAGCCACCGCGGTCTTTCCCCCCGGTCGAATCCCTTCGAGTTCGGTAAAGATGCGGTCCATGTGCGCCGGTGAACTTGCGGGGGGGATGTGGAATCGAACATCCTTGTCGAATGCGATCATGCCCACCGAGTCCTGCTGTCGGCACATCAGGTAGCACAGGCACGCCGACAGGAAGCAGGCGTAAGTGAACTTGGTGATTTTCGAATCGTGCTTGTAGTTCATCGAGGCGCTGACGTCCAGGAGGATGTGCGCCCTGAGGTTGGTTTCCTGTTCGTACTGCTTGATGTAGTAGCGATCTGATCTCGCCCAGGCGACCCAGTCGAGGTGGCGAAGGTCGTCGCCTGGTGTGTATTCGCGGTGTTCGGCGAATTCGACCGAGAAGCCTTTGTGGGGGCTGCGGTGAAGTCCGGATATAAACCCCTCGACAGCCTGGCGAACCAGCAGGTTCAGGTTCGTCAGGCGAGCCATCTTCGAAGGCTCAAAGTACAGGTACGGGGTCTTTTCCGTGTTGTCCATGTAGTTTATCTCGTTAGCAGCTACTGCCCAGCAGCGTGACGATCATACCGCCGTATTTCTTCGTTCTCATCACTGTCAGGCCCGCCAGGTCGGTGGGCAGTTCGAGGCCCTTGGGCGTTCTCAGCACGATCGTACCGTCGCCGGCGAGTTTGTCGACCAGCGGGGCGAAGATATTCGCTTGGGCCCTGGTCCAGTCCCACCGGCGCGCATCGGCGTAGGGCGGGTCTACGAACGCCACGTCGATCCGCCGGTCGAGTCCGGGCAGGCGGCCCCTGAGCGTCGAGCGGATATCACCGCACCAGACATCAGTGACCGACCCGGCGCCAACGGCCTCGATATTCCTTCTGAGGCGCGCGACGACCTTTCGATCCTTTTCAGCGAATATACACCAGGCGGCGCCTCGCGACAGGGCTTCGATGCCCATCGTGCCGGTACCGCTGTAGAGGTCCAGCACAACGGCGTCGTCCATTCGCTCCCCGAGCGTGTCGAAGAGCGATTTCTTCGCCCGCCCGGTAATCGGGCGTGTCTGCGCTTGTTTAGGCGGGGGTAGTAAAACGCGACCTCTGTATTTTCCCGACAATATCCGCATTCAATTGTCCTGTCGATAATGTATAACGCCGTCCGGAAGCGAGTATTCTAACGCATTTGGACCCTTATTCGCTATCAGCTTTCAGCTTTCAGCTATCAGCTAGAGGCAACGGCTAACACCTAACGTCAAGATCAAACGGAAACGGCGGTTAGTCGTTGGTCGTTAGCTGAAAGCTGATAGCTGAAAGCTGATAGCTGATAGCTGACCGCTCTGTAGTATTAAGTGTGCATGCCCTTGCCGCGGTGCGCCGAAAAGATACAATAAGAAAGACCTCAAGATCAATCGAACGGACAGTTTGAAAGGCTACCATGGCACTTTTCCGGATAATACCTGTTGCGATAGTTCTGGCGGTGTGCGGATGCGCGCGGCATACCAGTCCGATAGTTCCCCCCGCGGAGATGACCCCGGTCGAGAAGAATTTCCAGGCCGTCTGGGACGCCAGTTGCGAGACCCTGTCGGCGTATCGCTTCAATGTGGACAGGCGCGACCGGCGTGCCGGATTGATCACGACCAAGCCGATGGCGAGCAGGCACTTTTTCGAGTGGTGGCGCCGCGATAAAGCGACCGCCTCCGGGGCCCTGGAGAACACGGTCCAACCGATATACCGCCAGGTGTCAGTTGAGATTCGCAAGGCAGACGCCGGCAAGTACCATCCGGTGGTCTCTATTACCGTATCGCGTCTCCTGTCAGACCGCAGTGATTCCAAGCGCCCTAAGTTGTCCTACAAACTGGAGGCTGTCCCCGATCGGAAAAAGCGTTTGGTTATAGGTGTGGGCAGTTCCGATGACAGCGGTAAGGATTCGGGCAGGCGCTCACCCGCTGACGACATCCTGGCCGGGAAAATCGCCGAAGACATACGGCGCCTCGCCGATCGAAAACGCACCGGCGGGAATCCGTGAACCGACCGGCGCCGTCTTCAGAGTAATTCCTTATCGTAGATCCCGCCTTCGCGGAACTTCGCCCATGCCGTCTCGAAGGCGGTGTCGTTTGCGGGCATGGGGCGAGGGGGGACTACTGTCGTTTCGAACAGGTCGTCGGCTTCGGCGTTGAAGGTTATCTCGACGATCTCGTTGCGCAGGGCCTCGTTTTCTTCCTTGAACCGGTACGGCCGATCGGTTTCCGGATCGATGAGCCGCGGGTGCATTTCCACGCCGTCATCGTCGAGTATGCAGTGGCTGCCCCGGCTGCCCGCGCCTCGGTCGAACATTGCGCAAATCGCCTTCAGCATGGCGATGTGGGTAAGGCACTGCTGCATGGCCGCGACGGCTTGAGGCAGTTGGTCCGGACCGGTGAGCTTGATCCCTTCTTCCGAAAGGCGTTTGTACTGCCCCAGGGCGGCGTCCAATGCCTCCCGGGCCGCGGGTCGGCTTCGCAGGTGCGCGCCGAACCGGGTCATTCGCAGGCGAATGTCTTCCATGACGTCGCGTGGGGTTTGGCTGGCTGATTCGGACGCTTCGAGCATACCGTTTATTTCGGCGATTGCCTCGGCTGCGGCGACGTTGATCGGGTCGTCCCGGTTTTTGTCTTTCGAACTGTCGCGGGAGTTGGCGCAGGCGATGTACTCCGCGGACCGCAGGGCGCCCACCTGCCCGGCGTTCAGGGCGGATCCTCCGGGGCGTTTCACGCCGTGCGTACCGGCCATTTCACCGATTACGAACGTGTGGGGGATATTACTCTGCCACCACCGATCGACCGCGAATCCGCCGTTCATGTGCTGGGCGCATACGGCGATTTCGAGCGGTTCGGAGTGCAGGTCGATATCGTGCTCGGCGTACAGTTCGATCGCCGGGGGGTTCATGTGGGCCAGGCGCTCGATGGGCAGCGCCTGCAAGGCGCCGGTCCTGGCGAGATAGTCTCCCGCTTCGGCGCCGAGGGCGCCCGAGTCGAATTCGTCCCATCCGCCGGTCCCAACGGGATTGTGCAAAAAGTCCATCCACACTCGCCGACCGCGGACGACTGTTTCCTGGTGAACGGCCATGTCTATCAGCGACGATTGACACCCGGTTATCCGCTGTGCGTCGAAAGGCCACTGGTAACCCTTCAGAAAAATATTCGTCGCCATCGAGGGCATGTCGTCGAAGTATTCGGTCAGGAATTCCCGCTCGTCGCCGCCGCCTGAGTCGGTCGAGAATATCCGGGGTATAACCTGCATGTATGTGCCCGAGACGTTCCATCGGAACTTGATCGACGCCAGGCCGTATTGGCTTTCGGTGAGATTGCATGCCGCCAGGCCCGCCTGCAGCGCCGGTGCGTGAATACCTGTCTGCCCGCGGGGGTAGACCGTACTCTGGTAGATCTCCCCGGGCCCTCCACCGGCCAGTATCCAGTTATCGGCGGCGAAAACCGCGATCGGCGCCTCGTCGCCCCCGGTCGTCAGGTCCAGGCAGATCATCGCGACGATTCGCTTGTCGGCGCCGGCGCCCGTGGTGACGAATCGCAGCACGGGGTGCTTGTCGATTATCCTCACGCCTGCCCGTTCGACGACGGCCTGGAGGCATTCGCTCATGAATCTGGAGGTTTTCGGTCCGGCGGAAGTGGCCCGCTCGGCCGGATCGTGGTCCGTCTTGTAACCGATGAACGCGCCCGACGGGTCGTGGGGGAAGGGGACGCCGGCTTCAACGAGATGATAGAAGCTTCTCAGCGAGCCGATTCCTTCCGCCAGCGCCGTGTCACCGTGACAGCATCCGAATGCCGTAAGCGTCGCGGCGAAATCTTCAGCCGTGTCTGGCACGCTCGGGCTCGTGCCCATTTTGTAATACGTCTGCTTGTCCGACCCGCTCATTCGGGAAGCGCCGAGCGCCAGACCGCCGGTGACCACCAGCAGGCCATCGGCTGCATTTTCAGCGCCGGCGATCCGCTGGAACTCCAGGAGTTTGGTCGCGGCGTTCATGCCCGCGGCGCCCGCGCCGACAATAATTGTGTTGGCGCGAGTTACTGAAACAGATTGATTTTTTTGATTTTCGATCACAAGACCCTTAGATGGAATCCACCGTCAACGTTTATTACTTCGCCTGTGGAGAATTTCAGTTCGCCTCTCGCGCACGCTGCGGCCGCTGCGGCTACATCTTCAGGGCGCCCCCAGCGTTTGATTGGCGTCAGGCCTTCGGCGATGAGCTTGTCGTACTTGTCCCTGACCGCTGATGTCATGTCCGTGGCGATGATTCCCGGTCGGATTTCGTATACGCCGATACCGTATTCCGCCAGGCGGGCGGCGTAGAGTTTGGTGGCCATCGAGATAGCGGCCTTCGAGAGGCAGTACTCACCGCGCGAGGGGCTGGCGGTGTAGGCGCTGCACGAGGAGATATTTACGATGCACATCCAGTCATCGGGTCGCCTTTGGCGCTGGTGGATCATCCAGGCGGCGGCGGTCTGGGTCAGGAAGTACGGGCCCTTGAGATTGATATTCATCACGCGGTCGAAGCTTTCCTCTGTGGCTTCGAGGATATCGGCCCGAACGTTCGGCGCGACGCCGGCGTTGTTGACCAGGACGTCGATGCGTCCGAACCGCTGTTGTATCGCGTCGATGACCCTGGCGCGATCTTCGGCGTCAGATACGTCTCCAGTGACTGCCAGGGCGCTTTGTCCGGCGGTCTGGACGGATGCGGAGACATCGTCGGCCTCGATGATATCGAAGATCGCGATATCCATTCCGTTTCTCGCGAGTTGGACCGCGATGGCCGCTCCGATCCCGCGTGCGGCGCCGGTTACCAGGGCCAGGGGAGATTCATTCATTTTTGTCTCCGATTGTTTTCGGGCAGGATTCCATGCAAGATAATACGCATGATAGTCCGTAATGTGAAGCGCCCCTCTCGACGCGGTGGCGATAATCGGTTAAAGTATCGATCTCGAACCGTGTAAACTGAAGATTGCGTGTATTTTTACAATGCAGAATCCAAACGCCGGAACGATTGGGTCCAACGTCATGCGAACGTTAACCACCGCTGCGCTGTTGTGTGCAGTTGGCCTGTGGGCGGTAATGTCCGTGACGCCTGCCCTCGGTCAAACCACCGCGCCCCGTCGCGCGGCGTCGCCCAAACTTCTCGATCCCGGAAGCCCGGCAGTAATAAAGTCAATAGCCGCCGGACTGAAATTCCTCTACGGCGCTCACGACGAAACCGGGCGATGGGCCAGTACGTTCGACAGGCGGTTTCCCGGTGGAGTAGACAGCCTGGTGATCGTTGCGGCCTTGTCGCTGGGCGTCAAGCCCGATGCCGGGGAACTGGCCGGGGCGATAAAGTCCGCGATCGGACAGAAACCCACAACCGTCTACGCGCGTGCGATTCGGTTGATGGCGTGTACTCGCCTCGGCGCCGAAAAGTTCGGCGCCCTGATTGGCACAGACGCCGAATTCCTGCAGGCCAGGCAGAGCACGATCGGCGGATGGGGGTATGGGCTGGGGCACCCGACCATGCATCGCCGCCCGAAATGGACCGACATGTGCAATACGACGTTTGCGGTGTTGGCGCTTTCTGACGCGGTGGGCGCCGGCGCCAAGGTCAAGGCGGAAACCTGGTCGAAGGCGGCGGCTTATTTGGCCAAGGTGCAGAATCCCGACGGCGGGTGGGGATACGAACCGGCCGGGGGGTCCGGGTTGAGACTCAGGGGCAACAGTTTCGGTTCGATGACCGCAGCCGGCGTCACGGCGATGTCGGCGGTAATGGCGAAACTCGCACCCGATAACCCCGGTCTGACCGGATACACCGAGTCGATCGCCAAGGGGCGGAAATGGCTGGCTGACAACTACGGTCTCGCCAAAATCCCCAAGTGGGGTTGGGGCGAGGTTTCGTATTGGCCTTATTTTTACCTGTATGTGCTGTCCCGCTCAGCCGTCGAGTCGGGCAGCGCCCAGATCGGGCCCCACGCCTGGCAGGGCGAGCTTCTGGGCAACCTGATTGCCCGCCAGGACGTCGACGGCGCCTGGCGCGTCGGGAGCAAGGTAAGTGCTAACGACGTTGTCCATACGTGTTTCGCGCTGCTGGCGATGGCCAACGCACGGAAGCCCGTGCTGGTCAACAAACTTATTCCACCGGACCGGCAGACAACTGACGGTAGCGACGTAGCCGCCCTTGCCGGTTGGTTGGGACGTTCGGCCAGGCGAGATGCGAGGTGGCAGTTCGTCACCGCCGGCGCATCGCAGGGCGTTCTCGACGCGGCGCCCGTGCTGTACATAGCGCCGTCGGCGGATATGACGATATCCAAGACACTGGCCGCCAAAATTCGAAACCACGCTCTGCGTGGTGGGATGGTGCTGGTGTCCGTGCCTGAAGGAGACAGCGGAAAGACCAAGGGGAGGTTCCTGTCGATATTCGAGCAATACCACCATCACGAAGCGGTGCTGTCGGCGAGTCATCCCGCATTCAGTGTGCGTTATAAGATAGTTGACCCCGGAGGTCTGACGGTCATGTCGATAGGCGATTACTGCCGCAGCCGGGTGTTCCTGGTCTCCGGTGGTCTTGGCGAGGCGTGGAGAAAGGGCGCTTCGGGCGGTTCGACCGCGGGGTTCGAACTGGTGGCGAATCTGGCGGCATGGTCGGGGATCGGTTTTGGTTCCGATTCGCCCCGCCTGCCTGCGCGTGTCCCCAGGATGCTGATTGCACCCAAGGGCAGGACAGTGGCGATCGCTCGGGTAAGGCACAGCGGTGACTGGTACGCCGGACCTATGGCGCTACAGTATCTTAACAACGTTTTGATCGGGGCGCTGAGCCTGGGCGTTAGGCAGACGGTGGTCGATCTCGAAGAACCGATAACCGCCCCCGCCCCGCAACTGCTGTGGATGACCGGTACGAAATTACCGAAGCTAAGCCTCGTTCAGCGGGAAAGGCTGGGCGGATATCTCAAGAAGGGCGGGATGATCTTCGTGGATTCAGCCATGGGACAACCAATATTCGCCCGGCAGATGACCACGATACTTCGCGGTGCAGTTGGTGATATCGCACCGGAGAAGGTCACCCTCTCCGATCCGTTGATCACGGGCAAGTTTGCAGGCGGCGCCGGTGGCGATCTGACAAAGGCGGTCGTCCGCAATGGCGGTACGAGTACGCCCCTGTCCGATATGCTCTCGGTGGTCCGGTACCAGGGACGCGTAGTGGCCATTATCAGCCAATGCGCGGTGACCGTACCTCTGGACGGGGGATACACCTACGGATGCATCGCCCCTCCGGTCAGCGACGCCAGACGCCTCGCGGCGAACGTCGTCCTCTTTACCGCCACGCAAAAGGCTCAGTGATCGGAAATCAGTAACGATCGCCGGTCACTTTCCCTGAGTCGCCAGAAAAGCTCTGTAAAGTATGTTGTTCTTTAGAAGTATCACACCGAGCGACTCGTTCGGCCAGGGATAGCTTACCGAAACATCATGCATCTTACCGCCTTCTATGCGGGCCTTGAACTTGAGAATCGGAAGTCGCCCCTGGCGCCAGATGTGGTTCCATTCCGGTGTCTGCGGTGTTCCAATTAGAATCAGACCAATTTCATACTGTCCGATTTTATCGGCGTCGGTCGTACCTTCGATATACATGTCGTACGTCTGCCCGCTGAATATCATGTCGCTGTAGGCGCCCCCGTCTGCCTGCAATTCCGTGAACGCCGTCATCTTCAGATAGCGATAACTGGCCATATTCAACCCGGGAAACAGAACGGTAACAAACTTCGGCGCCGCCCGCCCCTGGGTCATTCCGTCGATTGTAACGGTCTTGGCGGTTCCGACCGGGTTAACGGGCATATTCGGATCGATCGTACCGGCCAATAGATCTACCAGCGGTATCTTGACGTCCTGGCGACGATTGAACAATCCGTAGACAGTGTTCCCGGGGAAGAACATTGCTAATTGTGGTTGGATGTTCTCCCGGGCCGCAACGTCTCGAATGTCCTGCCACACCGTCGCCATAACCGCCTGGTCCTCGGGCGGATCATCTTTGAGATTGATCTTCATCCCACCGCGAACCGATCCGGCATTCAGCCCGCAGGCATAGGTAGTTTCGATAAGACCGCGATCGATAGCGGCCTGAAGTTTCAGATCGCGGATATCGTAATATTGCGAAACATTTCCGTCCCACAACCGCAGGTGGGATATCCGCACAGTGCCTTTGACGTTACTGGCGCGAAGTTGGGAAAGCCGCGATGCGATCGTCGCCTCGGCGCTCCGTCTTGCCTCGGCATAAACGTCCGTTTTTTCTCCTGTATCCCTCGCCGCCGGGGCAACCGGACGACTCGTCGGACCAGGCCCGCCAATCCACCGGTGGAGATCCCGGGTGTCGATGTATTGCCCAAGCAGCGTGAAATTACCCGCCGGCGAGGAGTCCAGGCCTTTAAGGTCGGCCAGCAACCAGGCGTGGTTCATGCCCGCGCGCACCTGGAGGTTGTTGGTCCGTACTCCCCGGACCGTCCACCGCCGGCGATCGTCACGGGCGATGTCCTTGACAAGCAAGTCGCCCGAAAGCTTCACATTCCTGCCGCGCCACGTACCGCCCAGCGACTTGCTGTGGAAAGACACGTAAGGTATCGACCCCGAAGCGCCGCCAACCCACTGGCCTTCGACAATCACATCGCCGGATATCCTGTAGGGTTTGAGGCGGGCTATCATTTGTTCGAGCGTCTCGGCATGGCGCGTCCAGGCTGTAACGTGCAGGTCCCCCGGTTCGAGGCCCCACCGCCCGCCGGTCCGGACAGGCAGGAGAGAACCGTCGGCCAGCACGTGCACGTCGCCGACGTGGGCCTGTAAGTCGTTCAACCGGAACCGTGACAGGTCAACAGGGATCTCCACGCGAACGGTCGCCCCGGCGGAAAGGCCTGCAGGTTTGACAAATTCACTTTCGGCGGAGAATGACGCGTTGTCTGCGTCCAGGCGCACCTCGAAGACCAGACCGTTATCAGAAGCATCGAGAGACGCGGTGAAGTCACCGTATCCTTCCAGGCCCAACCGTTTGATCTCGCCGCGAAGTTCCGGTATCAGATTGGTGAGGGTCTCGTCAGCGGAAAACCGTCCGGCGGTCTGAAACAGGCCGCGAGGCAGGACTTCAGGCCAGGTCTTCACGGAAACAACCTTCGGTATCTTGGCGACAAGCTCAGCTTCGCCCGCGAGTTGCGCGTGGCTGTTACCGAAGACAACCTTCAGGTCTTCCAGGGCGGCCGACAAGCGATTATCGTTGCCGGTTGACAACTTTCCAACCAGGTGGACCTGCAGCGGCACACCGGCGGATTTGCGACGCTTGGCGCGGTCGTTGGATTCGTATGCCAGGGCGTCTCCGTCGAAGTGGACCTCGCCCCGCAGGCGCCCGGGGCGCCAACTGCCCCGGGCGGTAAGAACCATCGCTCCTGTCAACTGCCCGGGTCCGGGCTCCAGGGCCTCGGAAACCAGCGGTAAGGATTGCGCCAACCAGCGTGCATCGCGAATGTCGGCGCGGAACGAACCGCCGGCGCGAGGCCCGTTGGGATCCGAGGCAAAGTTCACCTGTCCCTGCAGATCGGCATGCCGCCCCCGCCACGAACACCGCAGGATATTCCGCGGACCGCTTGACATTTGACGGTCCGCGATGAAATCCAGACTAACCGAGGCCTTGGCGCCGGGCGGCTTGGAGAAAATCTTGCCTGCCTGGAACGCGATACGGGTCGTGTCGGACGCCGCCAGGTGCAGTCGATGGGCCTCGGGCGAGAGGCGAATCACGTACTTTCCGCTCATCGAACCGCTGGCCTTGATACTCGAACCGGCGCCCGGTTGCAGGGCGGACAACACGTGCTCGATACCGGCGGTTTCGAAATCTCCGCTGATATTCAACTGCGCACCGGTCCTGGTCTTGGGATCGTCGCCCACGAATCGGACACGCCCGCGGTCAAACACGATCCGCCCCTTCCCGGCGGTGAGGCGGAACTCCACGTCATCCAGCCCGGTGGAATTGCGGTTTCCAGATGCCCGTGCTGACAATCTCACGGACGGGTCGGCTGACTTCAGGATACGCTCGCCCCTGGTCAGAGCGGTCCCGGCGGGCAGGTCGAGGGACACCTGTGCCACCAGCCCTTCGCGGGAATCGATGGAAACCTCCCCGATAGCCGTGCCCGAAAGCCCGATGCCTTTGAGGGCTTCCTCGGCGCCGGCGGACAGGCTCCGCAGAGAATCCAAATCCCGCAATTCGGCGCGTCCCTTCCATTGCCAGTTTGCCAGTGCATCCCATGCGGTGGCAGGTAATTCGCCCATACAGATGGCGGGGAGTTTTCGCACATCTCGCACGGTCCCCCGCCCGGTAAATGTAGTATCCCCCAGATACACCTGCGACTGGTGAACGTCGAGCTTGAAATTTCTTTCGTCCAGTGTAGCCTTAATCTCGGCGCTAAGTTTCCGCCTGGGCGGTTTGACGACCCGCTTACCGTGTAGTAACTCCGCCGACGTGGCGTCTGCCGTGCCCGAAAAGTCCAGGGCGTTTTCCTTGTGGTCGAGTTGCACGTCGAAGCGGATCGGTCCGGAAATACCGAGATCTCCGGGCAACTGATTCGTTCCTGTCAGCATTGCCACAAGCTGCGTCGGGTGAATCTCACCGCCCATTTTCAGGTGGCTTATACCCTGCCACTTACCGACCAGGGCCTCGGTAAACAGCGTGCCGGTCCCGGCCAGGTCCAACCCGGGCAGTTTCACGCTGAAGGGTTGCAATTCGACGCGCCCGCCGATGGGATCGTAGCTGGCCGACACGCGCAAACCCGCTTCGGCGATAACCGGCAGCTTGATCCGGGCGTCGAGTGGTTGGAGATCCAGTTTACGCACGGTCAGATTGAACCGGACATGATCGATCTGCCCGTCGTCGTTTGCCTGGAGATTCAGCGATCCGCCGCACCGCCCCGCGAGTTTTCTTAATGGCAGGCCCAGTATTTTAACGAGGTTAAGCTGGGCCATATCGACGTGAGCGAAGTTGAAAGACGCCGTGGCCGATACCGGGTTGGTGCTGGGAACGGTATCGAGACACAAAGCCACCGGCGCCATGGACTGGTCCTGTCTCAGTTCGGCTGACATGGTGATTCGCCCGAGGTGTTTGGTCCGACCGGCGATAAACTGCATGTCCTGGACGCCCACCACGAGTCGCTGTTTGTGCTTGGGCAGCAGGATGTTGACCTCGGCCTGTTTGACCGAAATACGATCTGTTTGGGCGTCGAACTTCAGGCGATTGAGCACACTTGCGTTCACGTTTCCCTGGGCATCGATTTCGACATTGAGAACCGGGCGTTCGACCTCCATCCAGGCGATTCGTTTTCGCCAGAAGAAGTTTATCGGTGACAGTTCGGTGCGTATGACCGCCGCGCGAAGCATGGTTCCCCCGGCGCCGGCGGAGAAGCCCTCGGGCGAATCAATCTCCAGGCCTCGCAATTCGAGCCCCTGGTCCCAACTCAGTGATATTTCCCCGATGCGAACGCCCAGGCCCAACTGCCTGGACATCTGATCGATCAGGTAGCGGCGGATCAATCCTGGCGGCGCCCACCACGGAAGGGCTATGTAAGCGGCTGCAAAGAACATGCCCGTCGCTGCGAGTATTCGGCAGAACCTTTGCCACCAGTGGCGTCTGAGTTTCTTGACGTTAGGGGTTTGTGACATGCCTACACGTTAAATCGATAGTTTATAATGTCCCCGTCCCGGACGACGTAGTCCTTGCCTTCGAGGCGGACTTTTCCGGCGGACTTGGCGCCTTTCATGTTACCGGCGGTCTTGTAGTCGTCAAACGCCACCGTCTCGGCCCGGATGAACCCGCGGGCAATATCGCTGTGAATCTCACCGGCGGCATCAACCGCCGTCGTACCGGATGGTACGGTCCAGGCGCGGCATTCGTCTTTGCCTATGGTCAGGAAACTCACAAGGTCCAGGCCCTCGTAGCAGGCGCGGATCAGGCGATCTCCCGCCGGTGATTCCAACCCGAGATCCGCGAGAAACTCTCCACGCTCATCGGTGGGGAGTTCGGCGATTTCCTCTTCTATCTGTGCCGAAAGATAAAGGCACGGGCGCCCCGCAAATTCATCGGGATTCTCTTCACAAAGCGCGTCTTCCCCGCAGTTCATGGCTATCAGAACGGGTTTCTGGGACAGGAATGCGAAACTGGCGGTCATCTTGCCTTCGGCCTCGCTGACGATCGCATCGCTGACGGGTTTTTCGTCTTCCAGAGTTTCGACCAGCCTGGTCATCAACTCCAGCTCGCGTTTGATTTCGTCCTTGTTACCGACGGGCTTCTTGAGAGATGTCTCGAGTTTGCTGATGCGATTGGTAACCTGCTCGAGATCGGCGAAGATCATCTCGGTCATCAGTTCCTCGACGTCGGCGGTCGGATCCACGCGATTCCGGTAGGCCGCAACCGCGTCGTTATCAAACGCCCGGACCACAAAAACCAGCAATTCGCTCTGTCGCATCGCCGCCCAGTGGGCCTTGGCTCTCTGCCGGCCCGCGTCACCGGTCAGATCAAACCCGGGCAGATCGAGGAACGCCAACTCAGCCGGAGTGGTCTTCTTGGGATTATACTGCTCTGCCAGCCAATACAAGCGCGGATCGGGAACCTTAACCGTCGCAAGATGAGGCTGATCCGGGCGGGACATGTCGATACCGGATCCGGATCCGGCCGCGATGGCCTGGAATAGTGTACTCTTGCCCGACTGCGGCGGACCAATAAGTGCGACGCGCATATCGTATCTCGATGGTTGGGACGATTCTCAAACGCCTTCAATACCTTCATTACCGCGCAGCGCCCCAAAAAGCAACACTCCATTACTTGCGAGATACTTGCGGAATGTACCCGGTAATCTTCCGGTCCCGGTTTTGTTTGGCGAAAACGGCGCCCACAGGATAACATGAAGGGATATGTTTACGGGCATAGTACAACATGTTGGCGCTATCCGGGCGGTTCGTGATACATCCGACGGCGCGCGGTTGACGATCGATTCGGGGCCCCTGTCTGACGGGCTTGAACGCGGTGACAGTGTCGCGGTGAATGGCGCGTGTCTTACGGCTTGCGAATGCTCTGGACAGACCGCTGCATTCGACGTGGTGTCCGAGACGCTTAAGTGTACTACGCTGGGCGGTTTCCGCCCGGGGGCGAAAGTAAATCTCGAACGGGCGATGACGCTGAGCGACGGGCTGGACGGTCATATCGTGCAGGGGCACGTTGACGCCACTGCCGCGGTGCGCCGAGTCGATCGCGGGCAAACATGGACCCTGGAATTCCAGGCGTCCGGCGAGTTGACGGACCTTATGGTTCCCAAGGGCTCAGTGGCGGTCGACGGGGTGTCCCTGACTCTCGTGAACGTCTCCCGTGACCGATTCAGCGTTGCGTTGATCCCGACCACCCTGGCTGAGACGACGCTCGAGGGGCTGTCGCCCGGAGATCGGGTCAACATCGAGACTGACGTGATCGGAAAGTACGTGGTGGCGTTCCTTCGGAGGATGATCGAACAAGGCTCCGGTGGAGGGGTGACCCTGGACAAGCTACGGGAGGCGGGCTTCCTCTAGCCCGAGCGACCCGTGGTAAACGATAAACCCGTAATCGGAATAACGATGGGCGACCCCTGCGGTATCGGGGCCGAAATCGTCATCAAGTCACTGAGCGACCCGGACCTCCGCGATCGGGCCAGCTACATCGTTTTCGGTTTCTCCGAGCAGTTGTCTTACACGGCCGACCGCCTGGATGCGGATTTCCTGTTCTTTCGCGATCGCCACGAGGACATCCGGGCCTACAACCACCGGATAACCGTGCTGGACTACGACGAGTTTTCCGCGCCGGCGTCTATGCCGCGCGGAGCGAGCAAGCTGGGCGGGGCGGCTTCGATGGCCTTCTGCGAAGGTGCGATATCCGCCGCCCGGCGCGGTTTGATCGACGCGATGGTTACCGCCCCGATATCGAAGAGTTCCTGGAAACTCGCCGGTCATACCAGGTTTCCCGGGCATACGGAACTGCTGGCAAAGCGATGCGGTGTCAAGAACGTGGCGATGATGTTCGTTTCCCCCAAGCTCAAAGTAGTGCTTGCCACTATCCACCAGGCGTTGTTTGATATCCGCAACTCCTTCACGATCGGATGCGTATTCAACCCGATGGACTTGGCCGATCAGGCACTGCGAGACTGGTTCGGAATCGAGAATCCCAGACTGGGCATAGCGGGCCTGAACCCCCATGCCGGTGAAGACGGGCGATTCGGCGACGAAGAGCAGCGGATCATAGAACCGGCAATTCTCCTGGCAAACGAGGCTGGAATCAACGCGACAGGTCCCATATCGGCAGATACGATATACATCAAGGCCTTGGCCGGTGAATTCGACGCGGTGGTGGCGATGTACCACGACCAGGGGTTGATACCGATCAAGCTGCTGGCCTGGCGGGATGCGGTTAACCTGACCCTGGGCCTTCCAATCATACGCACAAGCCCCGATCACGGAACCGCGTTCGACATTGCAGCCAAGGGCCTGGCCGATCCGTCGTCAATGAAATCCGCAATCCGCCTTGCGATAGAACTGGCCCGAAAAAAGGCCGGCAGGCCCACCTCGTTATAAAAAACGCACTTGAATCAACTGTCCGGTCGTAGTTTCGCTTTCGATTTCGCAAATATGATGGTATTTTAGGCGCGTTGCGGAGATTTATTGTGTCCAGCTACGAACTTGGTATTATCGGCGGCGGGCGGATGGCGGAGGCGATCGTACGCGGTTTGATCGATTCGGTCATCTGCAGCCGCAACACTATGGTGATATCCGACCCCGATCCGCACCGGCGCCAGAGCCTCTCTAACGATCTTCGCCTTGTCTGCGTTCCGGACAATTGCATTCCGGCGGCGTGCCAATGCGTCCTGCTGGCGGTGGAAAGTCGTGTCATGAAGCAGGTCCTTGAAGAAATCGCGCCGATCGTGGGAGAAGAGGCGCTGGTGATATCCATTGCCCCGGGTATCAGCACGCAGTTCATTGACAAGGCTCTCGGTCGGCGAGGACACATAGTACGTATTGCGCCAAACGCTCCGGTTCTAGCCCGCGCCGGAATGTCAGCATTGTTCGCCGGACCTCGGGCCACCGGCGAGGACCTCAAACGGGCGGGCAAAATCTTCGCCACATGCGGAAGGACCGTGGTGGTCGACGAGAAACTCGCCAGCGCCGTCGACGGCGTCTCGTGCTGCGGACCGGCGTATCTGTTTTACCTGGCCGAAGCCATGATCCAGGCAGGAGTTGCCGAAGGGATCGATCGGGAAACCGCGAAAAGGCTCACAGAGCAGGCCTGCCTGGGCGCAGCGACAGTGCTCTCGAAAAGTGATGAACGTGCGGATATCCTCCGCATGAGGGCGACCGGTCCGGGAACCCCCGCGCAGCAAGCAACAACCGCCCTCGATGCCGACGGGGTCAAGGAATCGCTCGTTTCGGCCGTCAGGGCGGCGGCCGCCAAGAGCCGCGAATTCGAAGAATAGTTATAATCCGAAAACACCTGCACAGGAAAGTAGAAAGCAACACCATGACAAATGCCTTCTTCAAGATCGACAAACCGCTTAACGAACCAGTTGGCGCCTACGCGCCGGGCAGCATCGAAAAACAAAAAATCAAGGCGAAAATCGCCGAGTTAAAGTCCGCCCGCGTAGACATACCCCTGGTGATCGGTGGTCAGGAAGTACGCACCGGGCAAACCGCGCAGTGCGTTTGCCCCCACGATCACCAGCACGTGCTCGGCGAGTATCACCAGGCCGGAACCGCCCAGGTCGATATGGCCGTCGAAGCGGCGATGGATGCACGCCGGGAGTGGGCGGCGATGGATTGGCACGACCGGTTGGCGATTTTCATGAAGGCCGCAGAACTGCTCGCCGGCGCCCACCGCGACGTCCTCAACGCCGCAACCATGCTCTGCCAGAGCAAAAACGTATTCCAGGCCGAGATCGACTCGGCCTGCGAGTTGATCGACTTCTTCCGCTACAACTGTCACTTCGCGACACAGATTTTCGCCAACCAGCCCGATTCGTCCCTAGGCGTCTGGAACCGCAGCGAGTACCGCCCGCTCGAGGGGTTCGTGCTGGCGGTCACACCGTTCAATTTCACGTCGATCGCGGGAAATCTACCGACTGCTCCGGCGATGCTCGGAAACGTGGTGCTGTGGAAACCGGCTTCTTCGGCGGTCTACTCGGCGTGGTTCCTCATGAAGTTGCTGACCGAAGCGGGCCTGCCTCCGGGCGTGATCAACTTCGTGCCCGGACCGGGCGCCGCGGTGGGCGACCCGGCACTGGCCAGCGAGCACCTGGCGGGCATTCATTTCACCGGTTCGACCGGCGTTTTCCAGTCAATGTGGAAGACCGTCGGGCGAAACATCGAAACCTACCGCTCTTATCCGAGGATCGTAGGTGAGACCGGGGGGAAGGATTTCGTGTTCGCCCACGAATCGGCGGACCCTCAGCAGGTGACGACCGCTCTGGTTCGCGGGGCGTTCGAATACCAGGGGCAGAAATGCTCAGCCGCCTCGCGGGCCTACATTCCAGACACACTCTGGGATAACATTCGCGAGTCTATGCTGCAGCAGATTGGCGAATTGAAGACCGGAACGCCCGAGGATTTTACAAACTTCGTCAACGCGGTGATAGACCGATCGGCTTTCGACAGCATCCGCCAGTACATTGAATACGCCCGCGAGAGCGACGACGCCGAGGTTTTGATCGGCGGGAAGTGTGACGATTCGACGGGCTATTTCATCGAACCGACGGTGATCCTGGCCTCCACGCCGGATTTCAAGACGATGGTCGAGGAGATATTCGGTCCGGTGCTCACGATCTATGTATACCCGTCCGGTGAATACGCCCGGACGCTCGAGTTGTGCGACAAGACCTCGCCATACGCTTTGACCGGTGCGATTTTCTCGCGAAACCGCGCCGCGATCGCTCAGGCCACCGAGGTCCTGACCCATTCGGCGGGAAACTTTTACATCAACGACAAACCGACCGGCGCCGTGGTCGGTCAGCAGCCGTTTGGCGGGGGGCGGGCCTCGGGCACGAACGACAAGGCCGGAAGCATGCTCAATCTGCTTCGCTGGCTTTCACCGCGGACCATCAAAGAGACTTTCGCATCGCCAACAGATTACCGCTACACTTTCATGGAAGAGGCTTGAGCGATTTCAAGCCAGGAATTATACAAATGATGATCGAATATCAACTGGGCGTCATCGGGGCCGGTAACATGGCCGAAGCAATCCTGCGAGGCATCCTGAGCGAGAACTGCCTGAAGCACAACGAGATTGTCGCCTACGATCCGGTGACCAAACGCCAGCAGATCCTCGCGATGGAGTTCAGCATCATGTGCGCGCGGGACAACACCGTTCCCGGCGCATGCCCGCACGTACTGCTCGCGGTAAAACCGCAGGTCATGAAAGAGGTCCTCGAGCAGATTGCCCCGGTCATCGGCGACGATGCGACGATTATTTCCATCGCGGCGGGGATTACCACCGAGTACATAGACAAGCTGCTTGGCCGGCGCGGTCGAATCGTGCGGGTCATGCCCAACACGCCCATGTTTGTCGGATGGGGCGTATCGGCGCTTGCAGCCGGACCGCGGGCGACTTCCCAAGACGTCCAGTGGACGCAGAAGATACTGGCCGCCAGCGGTCGGACAGTGGTCGTCGAGGAAAAGATGCTGGACGCGGTGACGGCGGTCTCGGGATCGGGACCGGCCTATTTCTTCTACCTCATCGAAGCAATGACCGCAGCGGGAGTGGCTGAAGGGCTCGACCACGACGTTGCGGAACTGCTTGCGGTGGAGACCTGCATAGGCGCCGGACAACTGCTGCACCACACGCAAAAAGCGCCGGCGGTACTGCGCCGGCAGGTCACAACCCCGGGGGGGACTACCGAGGCGGCTTTGGATGTCATGCAGGCTTCGGGCGTGCAGGACGTCCTTACCAGGGCGGTATGCGCGGCCGCTGAGCGAAGTCGCGAAT
>Ga0180434_10002205_pt1 | contig 26547 bp, 27 predicted proteins | sample SS_ome_7_FD_132453 | JGI IMG/M metagenome (GOLD analysis project Ga0180434, IMG submission 132453) | Hypersaline lake sediment archaeal communities from the Salton Sea, California, USA - SS_1_D_2 metaG | ecosystem: Environmental > Aquatic > Non-marine Saline and Alkaline > Hypersaline >... | reverse complement strand
CGCCTTGTCTGGAGTCATACGTTTACGTCGCGCAAGGTTGGCCATTATAATCAGCTGCGAGACACCGTCATGGTGAGTATGTCCGTGGACAGCAAAGATATTCAGGAATATGTGACGGATTTCATCATGTACCATGAACTGCTACACAAGGCTCTGGGGGTTACGTGGGACAACCACCGACAAGCGGTTCATACTGGCCGGTTCCGAGGAAGGGAGCGGCGTTTTCGTCAATATCGTGAGGCAAAGGCTATTTTGCAGAAGCTGGCTTCCGGACAGCACTGAAGCCATCTGTAGATGTGTACCGGCGCTAGCGATGTGAACCTTGACAGAATACAGACGACACCGTACGGTGAACTGGAGCAGTTCTGCGTTCGTGGTGTGCAGGCGAGAGAACATTCGTGAGGGGCAGGCGGCAACGAACGCCAATATCCAAGATAGAGGAATAATGGCCACATCAGGCCATGAAGAGTGCACAAAGGCTGAGACTATGTGTGGCGGATGCAAGGCGCCATTTGTAATACTGATTCTGACAGGAGCACTGCCAGTCACGGGCCTGCTCGAAGCAGCCGACGATAAGCCACGAGAGCGACGTGACTACTTGGCGATCGTGAGGGCGTACGCCGATGCAATGATCGAACACGGGCGGGATGAGTACGGGCAAGAATGTTCGCCACTTTTTGCCGAAGAACTCGACCGCAGGACAATGCGGATGCTTGAAGGCAAGGCTCTTGAGAAAGTGGCTGCAATTAGTCGCGACCAGTGGGGCATCCGCCCGCATGACAGGATGCTCGGTGGAGGCAACCCCCAGCACTGCCAGAACCTCTACCAGGTGCTTTTCCAACTGGCCCCAAGCACCGGTGAGAAGTGCTATGCCAAGGAGGCCAATCGGTCATTGAGATTCTTTTTTGAGCGATGTCAAAGCCCTGCCACCGGGCTATTCTGGTGGGGCGAGCATGCAGGATGGGACTTCCGCACCGAGAAACCACTGGAAAAGAACGCCGGCAATATCCACGAGTTCTACCGTCCCTGGGTCCTGTGGCAGCACAGTTGGCAGCTTGCCGATGGGGCCTGCGAACGGTTCGCACGTGGCCTTTGGAAGCATCAGATCGGCAACCACAAGACAGGCGATTTCTCCCGTCACGCATCAATCACCTCTCACGGACCGGGCACGGAAGCACCCTACGCCCGTCACGGCGGGTTCTACATCGAAACGTGGGCGAAAGCCTATAAGTACACACAGGATGAGGTGTTCCTCACCGCCATCCGGTCGGTCTTGAACGGGCTCGAACGAGCACGTCTGCACGAAGGCGGCATGCTTGTTTCCGGCTCGAAGCGAAAAGGCGGGCGGACTCAGTGCTCAGTTTCGTTGGCTGTCTCGTTGGAAGATGCAGCCCGATATATGCCCTCGGATCTGGCAGAGAAGATGCGGAGAGTGGCCTCAAGCAACGATGAGGCTTTCACCAAGGCTCATCCTGCCCACAACCAACAGACAGCCCAAACCCCTGCCGATTGGTCCAATGCCTACGGAAGTGGCGGACCGGTTGCTGAGGCCAACACCTGCATGCTTCGCTATCGCCAGGTAGGAGCAGATGCCTACCGCAACTTTGTTCTCGAAGCTGCTGACCGCTATCGTAACGCCGATATAGACCTCCGCGAACCGGTTTGGCCGGGAACAGTGGGCAATGTCATCGTTTTGATGCTTAACGCTCATGAGATCACCTCCAACGACGGCTATCTCCAGGCTGCCGACCATTTTGCACGCAAGGGCGTACAGTTGTTCCTTGCTGATGGTTGCCCACTGCCTAAGGCCTCCCACGCGCACGACCACTACGAGGCCATCACCAATGGCGATACATTGATGATGGCCCTTCTGAAGTTGTGGCTGGTGCAGAACAGTGCTGAGTCGAAGGACACCTTGGTCTTTACCGATAGGTGATCTATAAGTAGCTTCACACAGAGACCGAAACCTGCAGATGAATCAATACCAGCATGCAGCCAGTGTTCAAGAGCGGCAGTTGATACCAGACGTTGAATGCAGAATAATTTTCAGAGTCTTGGAGAAGACGTGTCACAGAAGCGAACAAAGAGACAGAAAAAGAAACGCCGTGATCGGCGACAGGATCTTCAAAAGGCCCTCAAGCGGAGATTTGAGAAGAAATTCCCTAACCGGAAGGTGGTTACCGGTCCAACAAGTGATGGCATAAAGATGTCTGACGTCCTGGAAGACTTCGTAGAGCCATACATGCAGTTCGCGGAGACGAAAGAGGCGTACCAGAAACTGTTGACTACGGCAGTCGTTGCCTGGAATGTGATGCTGTTTCCTGAGGAAGAGCGGTCGTCGATGCTTGATGAGTTGCTTGGTACATTACCCGAGGACGTCAGAAATGTCGGCAGGCAAAGCATAGAAGAACTCATGGTAAGGAAGGAGCGATTCTTCTCGCAGTATAGGCGAATGATTATTGACTTCGAAGTGCGAGACACGGGAAACAAATGGCGTCTCGCTGTTATATCATTGGCTGATCCCGAATGAGGGGATTCCTATAGACCGGCATCTATGGTCGAGCGAGGCTTGGCGCACTCCCAATTCAGGCAAAATGTGGAACGGCATGACAGACGAACAAACCCCATTGTTGGGCCAAGAACGAGGTTTTTGTGACCCGTTAACTATTTGTTAAAGAGTAGCGTGGTTTCTCTTCTTTGTATGCCTTCTTATATCATTTTATGGCCCAAGGGATTGTCACTCAGATCTATTGTGCTTCTGGAACGGGAGAACGGTCTCTGCGTGAACAGCAGTGACGGCACTACAAGCGAAGAAAGACTGATCCGCTTGGAGCGGACCAGCCCTTTGTGGTGTGTGGCCAAAAAGTCAGTCTCTACGGCACTATTGCCCGGTTGTAGACCCTGTCCTGAGTGCAGCCGAATGGATGCGGACATCGTCGATCAGGCCGGAGAAGAAACTGCCGGGCGTCGGGTCCTTGCCGGCTCCGACGCACCAACCGCCACCGCAACTGGGCAGAGAACTCTGTGTATCAGCAGCCACTTCGACGTCAGCTCCTCCGCTGGCACAGAATCAGATTTGCACGTCATACTTGACGCTACCGCTGAGTCTGCGAGATTGACATCAAACAACATTTGTGCTACTATTGGTCTTGTCCCGCGTGAGAGTGCAGTCTATTTAGTCAGGTGGGCAATTGCGCTAAGACTTGGACGCTGATATGCAGAAGAGGACGGGGTTCACTTTGATCGAGTTGCTCGTTGTGATTGCTATCATCGCGCTGTTGATGGCGATATTGCTGCCGGCGCTGAACCGGGCGAGGAGGCAGGCTCGTGCGGTATCATGCCTGGCGAATCTGGGCCAGTGGGGGCTCATCTTCTCGATGTACCTGGATGACAACGAGGGCCATTTCATGTACGGCCACGCAAGCGGCAGTTGGCGGTGGGCGTATTCGCATGATGCCAAGCGTAAGGTGACCATGTGCTGTCCGGAGGCGACAAACCCGGCCAAGCCTCCCGGTCGGTTCGGAACATGGGGTGTGGATTCGATTGACGCTGATTATGTCGGACAATTGGACATCGGCAGTTACGGACTGAACCGGTGGGTGTACAACAGGAAGGAAGGCCAGGATAGCGAGGATTACTGGCAGACGAGAGGGGTTCAGGGCACGAACCAGATTCCAGTTTTTGCAGACTGCATGTGGTATGGCGGTGGACCCCGCCATGTTGATGAGCCGCCGAATTTCCCTGATGAGGGCACCGGAGGGCACTGGACGCTGAACAATATGAGGCGATTCTGCCTGGACCGGCATATTGGGGCGGTGAACAGCCTTTTCATGGATGTTTCGGTGCGCAAGGTGGGTTTGAAGGAGCTTTGGACGTTGAAGTGGCACCCCGGGTACGTAACGAGCGGTTTTTGGACGCGTGCCGGAGGGTGCACACGAGAAGATTGGCCCGCCTGGATGAGGCACTTGAAAGATTATTGAGCCAATCGCAGAACGGCTGGGCGACGGATTGGCCTTGACGTGGAGTCCTCCGATTTGGTAGAGTGGTTGTGTTGAAGAAACGCGTTACATGGAGGATGGGTGCATTTAGCTGCACGTTTTCTCTCCGGTGATGTACTCGGGCCGACGGCTCTATCAATGGGGCGTCGGGAGACCAACAGAGCGCTCAATTCTGAGGAGCGGCAAAATGACGACGAATAGATTAGCAGCTATTATCTGTGTTTGTGCGGTGTTGTTCTTCTGGACGAGTCATGCCCGCGCACAGTTGTATCGGATGGATGACTTCGAGTTGTTGGCGGCGGACACGCAAATTGACGGCACTGCGGCCAACGGTGATCCGGCCGGGCCCGGCGTGCGGGCCTGGGATACGCACGGCGAGGATACGAGCTTCATGAGGACCTGGCTGGATCCGGCGGGATCGCCGGGGATAGTGCTGCGGGCCGACGGCTGGTCAGGAGGCGACCGGGCGTGTTGCCTGGCTCACACAGGCAGCAGCGGTTACATAATTGATACCGAACCTGCCAAGAGTAAGGTCGGCGAGGTTGGCACGCTTTTCGTGCGTTTCTACGTTGACAGTGCGGATCCCAATGTGCAAGCGTATCTCGGCATCAGTTCGGCGACCTCGATTGACGATGCGGACATATCGCGTGTCAATGCCGGCGTAGTAGTGTACAACGATCCCGTTTTGGGGCTGGGGATTTACCAGCAGGTGGGCAGCGGGAGTATGGCGGGAGGCTCGCCGGCGCATATCCGGGTCAAAAATCTGGATTTCGACACCTGGTACAATCTCTGGGTGGTCGCCGACCGCAGGGGTGAGACGGTGAGCATCGAAAAGTACGACGCTTATCTAAATACCGGGGGAGCGGATGCTACTGCCGGTAACATCATTATCGACGCCGCCGATTTCAGCAATGTGAACCAGTATGATCTGAAGGGCTTCTATGCGACGTGTCAGGCGGCATCTGATTTTCTGTATATCGACGACGTCTATATGGACGACGACGCCCAGGATTTGACCAATCCGGTAACGCCGTGGGGCGGAGTCTCCTATCCCAGCCCGGGGGACGGCGAGCAACTCGATACGGCTGATGTTACGTTCCAGTGGAAAGCCGGTGTCGATCCGACGAATACGGCCCAGCCCAATCCTGCGGTTACCAACCACTATCTCTATATAGTGCCGATTCCTCCGGAGGAGGTGACGGATTGGACGGTGTACCGCACCGATATTCCGGTTAGCACTCCCCCGGATGCGGTTGTCTCGTACGGCCCGGTGAGTCTGAATCCGAACAAGACGTACTGGTGGGTGGTGGATGAGATAATCAGCCCGACGGAGAAGATCTACGGACGTGTCTGGAGTTTCGAGACGCTCAAGACGACACCGGAGATACTCAGCGGACCAAACGATGCGCTTGTTGGCGAGAATGAGACGGCCACGATCACAATCGACGTTAACAACCCATCTGGTGTTACGTACGTGTGGTATAAGGGTGTTTCAGGCGATACGACCAGTCCTGTTGTCGGTGCGGCGGACTCGAATGTACTGACGATAGCCAATGCGCAGGTCGCCGATGAAGGCTTCTACTGGTGCAGGCTGACCAACGTCAGCGGCGATACGGATTCGTTGGAAGCGGCTCTCGCAATCAAACGTGCGTTGGCTCACTGGACGATGGATGAGGCCGACTATGTTGGCGGCCAGTATCGGGACATCAGCGGTAATGAACACCACGCTACGGTTGTCGGTGAGGCCACATTTGTGGCCGACGTCGACGGCGCTGCGGCTTCGGCGGCAGAGATGAGTTTCGCCACGGGCGGATACGCCGAAGCCGGGACCTGGGACCCGTCGGAGCTATCGGACAGTCTGGGTGTGTCAGCGTGGATCAGGCCAACCGTCGCAGGCAGCAATCGCGGAATCGTCAGCAAACGGGAATCCAACAGCGATATGAAGTGGACGTTTAACCTCTCATCTGACGCGAGAATTCGTCTATACAATCCGGGTGATACCGCCTATTCCGGCGGGTCGGTCGAGCTGGGTGAGTGGACGCACGTGGCGTGCACCTATGACGCATCAACCTCGCAGGCAAAGCTCTATATCAACGGCGAAGAAGACGGAACGTACGACGACTACAGTCTGGACATCGCAGACGCTGCGACCATTCACGTGGGCCACTATGATGCAACACCCTCAGACGGCGACGTGCTCATAGGTGCTATGGATGACGTTCGCATATACAACCACGCGTTGAGCAATGATGAGGTTGCGAACCTGTATTACGACGTGACGAAAAAGCCGGTGTGTTCGGACAAGATTGACGTGCGGTTTGACCTCAACAGTGACTGTGTTGTGGACTTCAAGGACTATGCGATATTCGTGAGCCACTGGCTGGACTGCGGTCTGTACCCGGCGGATGCCTGCAACTGATCGACCTTGGTCATAGCTGCATAGACTGCTGGACTTCTCTTCGGTTCCGGCAACTTGAGTAGTGTTCATGCGTCCCGTATGATGCTTTCAGCTTAGTATCATTTCAATCCGTTTCGATAGAACATGCTCTTCAGCCCGTTGGCGACTTGCTTATTGCAGATGCCCTGATTCTTGGTTAGCCTACATAAGTGGTTTTCAACACTGATTTAATCGCGATTCCTGTCAAACCTGTAACCCTGTGCGTGGTAACTCTTTGTTAAAGAGTAGCGTATTTTCTCCCCATTCATCTTTTTGTCTTTCCAGTATATATTAAGGTATTTTGAGTCGAATTCACGAGCATTGTATACATTCATGTTTACTTGTTCGGCGGGGCTCGGTCATAACTCGACCCTTACTTCGCCGGTCGTTTGGTAATCCAGATCAGTGTTACCACTGGCCGGTCCATCGCCGGTTTATTGCAAGTGATAGCTTCGGTGCGTGACGCCCAGACGCAAGAGGCGGCCCGGCTTACTTGAAGACCTCGCGCACAGAACGACTGTCAGCCACCAAATGTGTGATTAACCTCTTATCCCAAGCTTGGCTGAGGATTGCCTTCAGGATATCAGCTTTGGGCCGACTACATTTCGAACATGGCCCCAGCACCAGCAAGACGTATTTGCCCCCTTTGATAAGTCGGGGCAACTCATCCAACTCAAGCAAGGTCATCGGCCTTATTTTTGTTTTCACCTTCACGGGTCCATCGGAACCCACGGGCAACCATAGCATGTCACCAATACAACCGGCCTTTTCAAGCACGCTGGAACACCCATCAGATATCTGCATATATTTGCGGAACGTGCTGTGCTCATCTGACCAATTCGTGGCGGAGGTGACGATGATGTCAATTTGCTTGGCGCAGTCGTATGATTCCCTGATTCCTTCTACTGTCCGCAGCTCAGCGAAATGGTCAGAACGTACCACGGGCGGCGTGTGTAATCCTACGTAACTTAATTGTGGATCCACTGGACCAGTGCTGTGAAATAATGTGAAGAACGTATTAGGATCTGTAGTGGGCTCGTACACATCAAATCCAGCCACAAGCGCGTGCAAGATGACCTTTTTCGGCACTTTGTAACCCGCATCCTTTACCACAGGGGCGAAGGCCTGCACGAGCTTCCTCATGGCATGCCCTCCGGCAAAACCTATATGCACCTCGTCTCTGCCCTTGAGCCGATATTCTTCGAGCAAGCTCAAGAGCATTTCACCACCATGGCACGCGACATCCTCGAATTGGTTGGTATGAATGACCTTGCCATTTTTCAACCAAGGAATTTCATTCTTGAGCATAGACTGCAAACGTATTTCCGGCGGTGGCACATAGCGGATCCAACCCCGCCTAGCAGCTTCGGCAATTATGGGATAGGTTGCCTCTCGCGTGAAGTCGGTTGCATAACGCTCGCTGATTGTTTCGGCAACCTCGGCCATCCGCAGGCCATTGCAGAACAGATTAGCCACTACGGATACTTGCTCCGAGCGGTCCAGCTCATCCCAGGTGACCGCCGAGGCGCTCTTTTTGGCCTTGGTAGCTGGAACGCTTCCCTTTTTGCTCCGGTTGGTTCTCTTTTGTTCTTTCATGATCCCACCTTCCCTTCCGATAGGATACCATAACCGAATAGCACCCAGCTCCGGCTGGGTTTGTTGAGCTACGGAAGCGCCAAGCTCAGTTTTACCCATGATCGCAAAAACTGTAAAAATATCCTTACAGTTCTTTAGCAGACGTCACAGATAATTTCTGTATGTGAACAATCTCGCTCCCATTGCGAAGCACTCTGTGTAAATCTCTATATATTCATAAATTAACCTTTCTACGTCTTGCCGGCGTCGGCGCTTTTGTTTCTAATCTACGCATGGATACTAAGGCCTTGGTCAAGAAAAAACAACAGCATTTTTATTCTTTTGGAAAAACTGTAAAAGGAGGTGCATTATGCCAATCCAGGAACTCACAAAGGACAAAGAGTATGAACTGCAAGTGGGATACGGTATCGGGGCTTCTTGTCAAGCCGTACTGAAAAGCTCTGAAGTCGAAGGCCAGCCAACTCGGCACCTAATCGATCGCGTTGCTCGATCCGCCCAGTCCACGGAACCTGCTCGTCGCACGGCAAGAGTCCTGCGCGAGGTCCTCGCCAGCGATAGAGTGGTCAACATCGAGCTCTCGGCAGGTCCCGGAAGTAATCAGAGTACAGGCAACGCTATCGACATCGATGAAGTTGTGGTCCCACCGAATGGTGAGAGTGAGACAGTTGAAAGGCAGCGCGTGACCCTCCATCTGTCTGAGGACTACAAAGGCGGTCGCCCCTGTAAGGAGTCTTAGGATGGTTTTCCATGGCCTCTTTAGGATCCTGCGCCACGCTCAGCCACTCTACATTGTTGATGACGGCATCTGGGTCCGGCTCAGCAGCCAGCATCCACCCGTTGCCCGTCGCATTGCTTCTCTAACGGGCTTGTTTAGGTCTTTGGCTTATGACATCTGTGCACCCAAGGGCCTGCGCTGGCCAAGGAATTTACGCAGTCAGGCCAAGGCCTTTAGATTTGTCTTGTGTGAGCTTCTTTGTTATTTGAGGTTCTTGCGTTCAAACAAAGAAGATGACTTGACATGTGCTCCGGTTCTGCAGGAGATGGCTGGCGATATAGTTGAAGAGGCCACCGGCCTTCAGCAGCGTCCAAGGCACCTTCAAGCTGCACCGGTCTTTGAAGAAGCATTCAAGTGGGTCTTTGCTCCACCGTGCGCAATGTCATCAGACCGTGTCGTGCCGCTGAAACCAGTGACCTGGGCGGATAGTGACATCATTATCAACGGTCGTGGATTCCGTCAGTCTTCATCTGGTTCAACATCCCTTTCTACTGCGATTGACCAACTGGAAAAAGCTGTGACAGCTATTCACAAGACACGTACCGGCAATGAGGATCCATCGTCTAGACTCCTTGAAAAAATGGATCACATCATAAGCGGCCTCAAGCCGACCCACAAGAAACTGTACAAGTTGGTTTATCAGGATCAAATACTCAACCAACTCCAATACGGCGAAGGGCATTTTCTCTTCGTTCATGGGCCTATCTGGACCAGGGTTCGACAGAGTCATATGTATGTTTGCCTTCCTATTATTGGGGGCTCACGAGCCGAGTGGTTAGATGTCTCTCCCATCGTATCGAAAAACCCCGAGGAATTCTGGATGTCCTCGGGGTTTGGTCTTCAAAGGGGGCTCTGCATGGGCCCTCGCTGGCAGTACCAGCACCTGCTGTCGCCAACCAAATTCACGGATGCGGAGGCGGTCGTGCAATGGCTGGCGGCTGGCGTGCATCTATCCACCGGCACCAAGCGACTACATTGTAGAGCGCGAGAGATAAGGCTCGCAGACCATCTTTGACGAGTACCCGGCGCGGCAAAGCGAACGCGCAAATACTGAGAATCGAAAATGAGTATCGAGCCCACATATAGTCTCACTATCGATCCGGTTGCGATGGAGAAATGCTTCATTGTCTCGAAACTGCTCAGCCAACTCTATCAGGCAGAAAAAGCAGAGTATGGTCTGCTCGGCTTGGCACTGCAATCCAATCCCTTGCATGTGGTAGAAGTACTTCTCCTGCCCGGACAACGAGTCAACGCCGTATCAGTGTTTCAATCCGGCCACAATGTGGTGCGCATGGCCAAAGAGATAGATGTGCTATCACAAGAAGCAGGCGAACCACTGGTAGCTATCACTTTTGTCCATCGGCATCCGGAAGGGGTTGCGATGAGCATGGTTGACACGGAGTTTCTTGCCGGAGTATTCGTTGATCAAGTGTCAACTCTTATCTCGTTCAGAGAGTCGACAGTTGTGAAGAGCGGCGAATTCCCTTGCGACTGCCTACGAACAGATCCTTTCGCATCACAACCCGTAGCTGGCATTCGTCCGGATACGGAAGTAGAAATAGAATTTGGCCTGTGTTTTTCGATTATTGTCAATAGCCACCGAGAGTACTCCATCACCGCCGTTCGCAAAGCGTGGTGTCCATTTTGTGGAACTCCTGCCGTGCATCTTATGCCTGCAGGTTTATCTATGAAGCCCAAACGGACATTAACGCAAAGGGAGCGCATCCGGCTGCGTGAACAACTGAGCGAGGAAATCAAAGCCAAGGTACAACTCGATTCCAATGTTATAGTATCCGGAGAAATACATTATGACAGAGCCGGTATCCATGAAGCGCATTCACAGTGCGGGGGTTGATGTATCTCAGATTGCCGAGACTTCTGTCTTGATTAAAGTAGACGAGGTCTCAAGTCCCTTAAGCCGGCAACATCCCCTCTTTGGACTGTGCCGCGGTCTGACCGCACTTGGGTTTTCGAGAGTAGAAGTCTGTGGTGCGGCAGATTACTTTGACGCCTTGGATGAGCTTGAACAAAATGCCCCTTGTGTGCAACAGTATCCGACAGCCTGGGTCTCCGAAAGCATCGCCGCCCAAGCGCCTCCTGCTGATGTTATCATTGATCTCAGCAATGATCCTGTATCTGAGTCGTATTGTCACCAGCTAAGTCGTTCTCGTTCCTGTCCGTGCATCGTTGTAGCCTGGGGCCGCACTTGGGCTATTGTCAGCCCCAATCCGGTAACTGCTGGGCCGTCTGCAAAACCATGCTTTCCCGGTCCCTCCGAACGGGATGCGCTGCCGCCTATTCGTCGCATAGCAACCGGCCTGGCTCTGCAGGAGATCCTGATGCTTGCCGGTAAAGTCCAATCAGTAGCTTTCCTTGAAGGGCCGGTTATGTATGATGCTGCCGCTCGAGACAGCTCGGCAGGAAGCGTCAAAAGAGAATGGCTGGCTGAATCAGTCGAGAATGTCGTTTTCGACATCATTGGTGCTGGGGCAATCGGAGTCCATCTCCTTGAGACTCTGGCCCCTATGCTTGGCGAAGGTTGCCGGTTGCGGGTCTTCGATCCCGATATCATCGAATCGGTGAACTTGCCTTCACAAACCATCTACTCGAAAGAGGATATTGGCCGTTCCAAAGTGACAGCCGTAACGGAAAAAGTGCAGAGCCTTTCTCATCCAGGTGTACAAATCGAACCCTACGCAGTCACCTACCAGAATCGGCCTAAGGGCCTTTCCAAAGCTTCCGTGCGTATCATCGCTGCCGACAACTGGGCCGTTCGTAAATACGTCAATGATCTTTCCCTCGTAGACGGTGTGCCTATCGCAGAGGCGGGTAGCTCTCCATTAGCAGCCCAACAAAGGACCTATCTGCCGGGACAGACAGCTTGCCTCGCATGTAGAATTCCCGATCTCGCAGAAAAGGCAGCTATGGAGAAGGCGCCGAACAGTTGCTCAGAAAGCCCTGCCCTTACTCTGCCGGGCACGGTCTGCATTGCCGGTGGCATCTTAGCAATAGAAACCATCAAAGCATTACGGCCGGAACAATTTGGTTCTCCGTCACAAGGAACAATTACCTATGATGCGCGCTTCTCGCAACGTTTTGGGATTGTAGATCAACAGCGCGCTTGCAGACATTAGGGCAGCCCAGTATTTCTGTATGCGGGCGGCAATAAGCTTTTATGTTGCTGAAGGATTTGCAGCATGTACCGGAGGTGCTTATAAGCAGCGCAGCCCAAGAAAGCAACACGAAGATCACGAGCGAGAGCTCCTAAGAAACGTGCAACCCACAGAATCTGCGGACCGGTCCCACCAGCTTATTGGAGCCAGTGCGCGCGCACCAAGCAAGCTGATTCAGTGGGATTTTCGCTGTGAGCCTCCTTCTTGGCCAGCTTGCATAAGTCGTTAGCAGTTACCAATTTAATCACAACTCTCGCAGAACCTGCAAAACTGTGACTTTTAACTATTTGTTAAAGAGTAGCGGGTTTGTCTCTGTTTTTGTTTTCTTTGGCCCGCTTTGCAGTACGCGATTGTCAGTGAAAGCTGCGGTTCTTCCAGAGCGGAAGGACGGTCTCCCGCCGGAGCGCCTACCGCGATATGCCCTATTGGCTCTGGCTTTTTGTGCAATTGGAATTTGACGTTTGGCGTTGCCCCATCCATAGTTGAAGGTTGAAAAAACGATGGCTACTCCCGCCTGATCTGACGTAAGATCAGGGATATTCACTTTGACCGGAACACGATCACGACCCGCAACCGCAAAGCGAAGCGATCAATGGCAGAACGCCCTATTCCCAAACGAGTCACCACGGAGTTATCCAACTATGTTGCCACGCTTCCGGATGGACAGGACAGACTGCTCCCAGACAAGTTCAGTCCCAAAAAGTGGGAGAGGGTGCGGAAGGCTGCAGGCTTGCCTGATCTGAAGTTCCACGATCTAAGGAAAACGTTCGCATCGCTACTGGCCCAGCGCGGTGTGTGGCAACAGTGACTCAAAGACTTCTGGAGCATTCCACACCGCAACTTACGAATGAGGTCTACACGAATGTCGATCCGGTGTTGCGGCGGGCTATTGAGCGGCTGCCGGTGACAGAGTGGTTGTAAAAACTCTCCATGCTATATTCTGGCTTTCGAAGTCCTTACGGCCTCGGACTATACGGAAGGACGCATTCATACCAACACATGCGCGATCTTGCACCGTTGTACTCTATGGATAGACATCTCCAAGCCAATGCTGGAGGGAGGATTAGGAGGTCCAGACTGTTGATAACTTGATCACATGAAATGCTGATATCACATACTGAATTGCAGTTTTGCCCGCCACGTTTGCTGGACCAAGCGTCAGCAAGGATAGCAAAGTCGACTGTTATCCTTCACGGCATTCCGGCCGAATCAAGCGAACAGGAACGCTTGAATTCCGCAGGTGTTTCACCCGTTGACTGATGAAACACCCTCGTAAAGTATTGTACGTTCGCATATCCGGACGCCCGGGCGACCCTCTTTATTGGCATATTGGTCGACGATAACAGCTCCTTAGCTCGGTTAATCTGAACGCGTCTAATCTGTTCGTGAATGGTCAATCCCGTGACCTTCTTAACACGAAGCTGGAGCGTCGTGCGGGGAATCTTCACATGGTCCACGACATCCATGACCCCGATGGGGCAACAGGCGTTACTCCGGATGAAGCGAATTGCCTGCACCACTTCCGTGTCGTCAGTGGCCAGCACATCGGTGGAGCGACGTGCGACGATCCCCAATGGCTCAATCTCCGGAATTTGCTTTGGGAGTGGCTTGCCCGACATCAATCTATCAAGAAGCACCGCGGCTTCGTATCCCACTCGCTCGCTATTAAGGTGAATGCTCGTTAGCGGCGGAATGGACAAGCCGCACGCATATTCATCGTTTTCACAACCGATAACGGCAACCTGATCCGGTACGGAAAGTCCGGCCCGCCGGCAGGCGTCAAGAACTTGGAAACCGCAGTCATCGTTGACGGCCAAAATGCCCACAGGTTTAGGCAGTGACAGCAACCATTTTACTGTGCGCTCCTGCTCCTTTTCCCAGGAATGAGACTGCGAGCGCCTACGGCGTACAATGAATCGGTCGCAGCTCTCTGCAGCTTCCTCAACACATCTTCTGAAGGCTTCTTCACGCACATCAAATCCGCGATGGTAACCGTGTCGGTACCAGCAGAGGCCGAAATGCTTGAAGCCTCGTTCCAGAAAATGGCGGGCGGCCAAACTGGCTACAGCCTTGTTGTCTGCTCCAATGAACGGAAAAGGAAGATGAGATAGCGTGCTTCGCAGATTGACTACGGGAACGCCGACTTCAGCGACCACGCTTGCTGTCTGCATATTCTCGATTCTTGCGATGATACCATCGCCGTTCCATTGCTTTAGCCATGGCGGCGGTCTATCGCCCAGGCCTTGAGGCTGGAAATAGGTGGACCAAGCGCCTCGCTGCCGGTTGTAGTTCGCGATGCCTCGTATCACCCCACGGCCATAGGCCCGGGCTGTTTCGACCAGGATGGCTACATGACGCATATTAACCCCATGCTTATTCTCGTGGCCAAGCCTTTGTCTATAAGTATAAACTTTTTACCGTTTTTTGCAAACAAATTCCCTTCAGAATGAAATGCTGCAATTTGTAGAATGGAGATTGGAATAGACGGAGAATAGCATTGTCATGAACGACATCAGGGATATTAGACGTGGAATTACTCGGCTTGGACATTGCTATATGGATTGTTCTGGTCACTTACCTGACCGGGATGCTCCTGCTGGGGTGGTGGAGCAAACGTGGGGCGGGTAACCAGGAAGGCTATCTGCTCGGCAATCGCCGCTTCGGCTCAGTCATGATGATCATGCACTCATTTGGTGCCGGCACTCATCCAGGTGCCCCGGCGGGCGTGATCAGCAAGACGGTATCCAGCGGGGCTTCAGGCATATGGGTCTCCTGGATGTGGATGTTCGGTACACCCTTATATTGGCTGATAGCCCCTGTCATCCGGCGTATGCGTGTTCTAACCATGGCGGACTATTTTGAACAGCGGTTCGGTCGGGTTGCCAGCCTCTTTTATGTCTCGGTTGCCGTTGTCGGCATGACAGTCATGCTGGCAAGCGTATTATTGGCGACCACGCGAACCGTGCAGGGCATCATGGGCAAGACCGGTACCACGGAGAGTGAGGCATGGTTCTTCGGCATCTTACTGGTGATCACAATCGTGTTTTTAGTTTACAGCTACTGGGGCGGGATCGTGGCGGCTATTCGCACAGACATGATACAAGGCCTGATGATCATTGCCCTTTCTTTTGTTGCAATCCCGGCGGCACTACAAATGGAACAGGTTGGAGGACTCGATGGCGTACGTCAGACGCTTACAGAAAGCAGTCCCGCTTATCTTCAACTCTTCGACGCGCAACAATTCAATTGGACTACGGTCCTGTTGCTCAGTATTAATGCACCGTTGAGTATGCTGGCCATGCCGCATCTTATGAGTGTGTGTGGAGCCGGACGTACCGAATGGGAAGGACGCGTCGGTTTCACCTACGGAAATGTCCTGAAGCGGCTCTGTACGATCGGCTGGTGTGTCTTGGGGCTGTGTTGGCTGGCATACCTGATCAAATCTCAGGCGGAGATTCATCCGGATGCAGCCTTCGGTGATTCTATTCGGATGTTGCTGTCTCCTTTGCTGCAGGGCGTGATGTTGGCTTGTGTCATGGCTGCGGCTATGTCTTCCGGGGACGCCGTCCAAGTCACCCTGGGCGGTCTCATTTCGCAAAATATTTACCGGGCGTACATAAATCGTGGTGCCAAAGAGGACCAACTGCTGCGTATTACCAGGCGCGCCGGACTGGTGGTTGCTTTGACCGCCGCAGTTGTCGCCGTCCTGATGCGCAGCAGTGTGGTCAAAGCGATCCTGGACTACCTCAACATTTTGGGATTGATAGGGATTTCGGTGGCCATGGGAATTATCTGGAGACGTATGAACACCGGTGGCGTCGTGGTCAGCGCCGCACTTGCAGTAGTGGCCTTCGTTGTTACACGCTACGTCCTGGGCCACACGCGAGAGGTTGTTACAGGCTTGTCTCTAGTCGCTGGAGTGGCAGGAGGCATCATAGGCAGCTACCTGACCCGGCCGCCATCCGCGCACCAGGTGGAACAGTTCTTCAAGAAGATCTATGTACCGATCGGGGATGAAGAAAGGCTCGACCTGCCTTTGGCAGAGGTTGTTCCTCCCGCCCAGCGTCTTTTGAGCGGTGCCGGGCTCTTCATTGTCAGACCTTCCCGTCAATCATGGGTGGGTTTCCTGGTTACCCTGAGTATCTCCGCGGGAGCGGTTCTATTCATGATGATGTTACTTCAAGGATAAGGTAGGTGGAGTACTATGCATCTAGAAAACGAGCAAATACCGAAACGTGTGGGCCTAATAGGTGTCGGCCTGATGGGTGCGGTGCTCGCAAAGCACTTCCTGGCCGGGGGCTTGGAAGTAGTCGGCTACGATATTGACTCGGGGCGGCTTGACTGGTTTAGACAAATGGGCGGCCGCAGTGCAACAAGCCCAAAAGATGTAGCTGAAGCAGTAAGCCATGTCGTATTTTCACTGCCGGATACTACCGTGGTGCGTGAGGTAGTCGAAGGGGCACATGGCATCCTGCGCGCCCCACGAAAGCCTTCCTACATAATTGATACGACCACAGGAGATCCCGATGATACTGTTGTCCTGGCCGAAAAGCTTGCGCAGAGTCAGGTTTCACTTCTGGATGCGACCGTCTCCGGAGCCAGCAGCCAATTAGAGAAACGCGAGGCAGTCTTTATGGTGGGTGGCGAGCCCACCGCATACGAGGCTTGCACGGGCCTGTTGCAGTTGCTGGCAGACGAGGTGTTCTATGTTGGGCCGTCAGGATGCGGATCAAAAGCCAAGTTGGCCACAAACCTGGTGTTGGGTTTGAACCGGCTGGTACTGGCCGAGGGGATAGTGTTTGCCGAGAAACTCGGACTTCCACTTGATACATTCTTGAGACTCCTCAAGGTCAGCCCCGCCCATTCGGCTGCTGTGGATGTCAAGGGCGAGAAGATGCTGAGAAATGACTTTGAGCCTGTATCCCGGATTCGACAACACCACAAAGACGTCTGTCTCATGCTTAAACATGCCAAGAGACACAACCAGCGTCTGCCGCTGTCCGATGTTCATCTTGCAATTCTTGAAAGGGCGATGGCAGCCGGGGACGGTGAACTGGACACCAGCGCTGTTATAAGAGAAATAAGGCGAGGAGCATCGAAACATTCAATCTCAAGTCTAACGCGCAGAAGGAAAGTCCATGAGAACAAAAAAGACCTATTCACGTCGCAGTTTTCTTAAACACGCGATTCTGACAAGCACAGTCCTGTGCTCGGGCAGGAACGTTTTGGGTGCTAACGATGACATTCGGGTCGCGATCATCGGTCTGGGCAACAAAGGTCGGGGCCATCTTGGAACGTTTGCTGAACTCGATGGTGTTCGTATCGCCGGGCTGTGCGATGTCGATCCAAAGCGGCTGAACGAGCGTGGCAAGGATTTCAAGGACAAGGGTGCATTCTTTACTACGGATCCGAGAAAGATCATCGACCGCAAGGATATCGATGCCGTGGTTATTGCTACATGCGATCATTGGCATGCACTGCTGGCAGTGTGGGCGTGTCAGTCGGGCAAGGATGTCTACGTCGAAAAGCCGGTCAGCCACAACATTCTCGAAGGCCACAAGATGATTCAGGCGGCGAAGAAGTATGGTCGCATCATGCAGGCTGGCACGCAGTATCGCAGCGATGAGGGACTGGCTCAGGCGGTCGAGTATGTGCAGAGCGGCAAACTCGGCAAGATCCTTCGCGCGCACGTGCCGTGGTACGAGCTGCGCCCCGGTATTGGTCGCGTGGCGCCGTATATTCCGGACTGGCTGGATTACGATCTGTACTGCGGGCCCGGCGAACTCAAGCCGCTGAGACGTGACAAACTGCACTATGATTGGCACTGGTTGTGGAACACCGGTACGGGCGATCTGGGCAACAGCGGCATTCATGCGTTCGATTTCTGTCGATGGATGATGGGATATCAGTCGCTGCCGCCGCGTGCGATCTGTGTCGGTGGACGATTCGGGGTCGATGATGTGGGCGAAACGCCCAACACGCAATTGACGCTGCTGGATTATGATGATGCGCCGATTGTGATTGAGGGTCGTAATCTGGGGCAGAAGAAGGACTCGCGAAATCTCGACCACGTGCTCGGTGTGCGCGAAGGGGTGATCGTCTATTGCGCGGGCGGCTACTTCGCAGGTCTGCGCGCGGGCGGCTGGATGTACGATAACGACGGCAAGAAGGTCAAGCAGTTTGTCGGCGGTGGTGGGGGCAATCATACGACGAACTTCATCGAAGCCGTTCGCCGACGCGACGCTTCGATCCTCAAGGCGCCGATTGAGCAGGGCCATATTTCGTCAGCATGCTGTCATCTGGGAAATATTTCGTATCGTCTCGGGACCAAGGCCTCACCGGATCGGATCAGGGCGGCAATCAAGAACTGCGATCTGGCCGGGCGCATATTCGACAGCATCGCCGAGCATCTCAAGGCCAATGAAGTCGATCTCCGTAAGGATGCCGCCACGCTCGGCCCGCTGATGACTGTGGATACCGCGAGCGAGGAGATCATAGGACTTGACGGATCGGGCACGTTGGCCGCGGCGAAGAAACTCGCCCACGGCACGTATCGTAAACCGTTTCTTATGCCGGAAGAGGTGTGAGCAATGAATCAAGTGTGGTCTATGAATCGCCTCACAACGAGATTGTGAGGCATTATAGGGCTTGAGTTATACTGGAGTGTCTAAGGAAAAGTGTGAAAACGTGCAGAAATGCCGTTCTTGAAAGCAAATGGGGAATCTGAAATGTCAGAAGGCAAACAAGACCAGGGTGTGTGTAGAGACCTGCCCGGAAGGCCCGATCCAGTGCTGCCCCACAGGTCTGTTAGGGCGGCGGATGGAGAAAGTGAAGGTAAGAGTATGAACAAGCAGAGAGCATTTACGTTGATTGAGCTGCTGGTAGTCATCGCCATCATTGCCATTCTGATGTCGGTATTGGCCGGCGCTGCAACGAGTACGCAAGCAGGCAAAGACCAGTGCGTGCCTGTCCCAGTTACGACAATGGGCGCTCTATTTCGAGATGTACACAGATGAGTATGACGGCAGGTTCATGGAAGGTTTCGCCGGCGTAAGGGGCGGAGGCGATAATCGATGGGTCAAGGCGATGGGGGCGTATCATAAGTGGGAAACCGACTTTCTGTGCTGCCCCAATGCTACAAAACCTTGGATCGATATCAACGGCAACCCAACGGGGTTCCAGGGACAGGAGGGGTACGGGTCAGTTACCGCCTGGGGCTATTACCAACGTAGTGGATGGGTCAAGCCGATGAAGGGCAGTTATTCAATCAACGGCTATTGCAATAATCCCGACTCGGGCGTTACCCCGCATGGTCGACCCGATGACTACTTCTGGCGGACACCTAATGTGCAGGGGGCGGCTTATGCGCCCATGTTTTTGGCTGCTCAACGATACAACGCGTGGCCGCTGCAGACCGACAAGCCCCCGGACTTTGATGGCATGATATGGGATGACGCAAATCAGATGGGCCGGTACTGTCTCGACCGCCATGATGGGTTCGTCGGCTGCATATTCCTGGATTTCTCCGGGCGCAAGGTCGGACTCAAGGAGTTGTGGACGCTGAAATGGCACCGCAAGTTCAATACCAGTGGTCCCTGGACCAGTGCCGGTGGTGCGATCTCCAGCGACTGGCCCGAGTGGCTCAGGCCATATAAGGACTATTAGAAAAACCGCCGGACAAAGCCGATGGGAGTCGGGTATGAATTATAGGACCAAGAGACAGGAATGGGATAAACATTACCGTAACGGAAGGGAAAAATGCATAGTAGGCGAGGTTTTATTTCTTATTGAACTGCTGGTGGTCATTGCCGTCATCGCGATACTGATGTCCAATATAGAAGGCCTTATGACCCGAAGCAACCACAGGTTTGCTTGGATGAGAGACCTAAACAATTAATAGGTGAAACGAGGGTTCCGATATCGATGTCAACAGGTAAACCGCGGCGTTATGATTATGAATATCGACGCAACGGTGTGGCCAATGTGTTTATGATGTTCGAGCCGCTGACAGGTAAGCGACATGTGGAAGTGATGGAACGTCGTAGTAAAAAGGACTGGGCTTATTGTATCCGAGAGCTGGCCGATGAAGCCTACCCAGATGCAAGTCGTATCGTGTTAGTAACGGATCATCTCAATACTCATAAAAAGGCTTCATTGTATGTGGCCTTTGAACCGGCCGAGGCCAATGTATTACGGCATTTTGGTGCATGCTGGTGCGAATGAGGGCATTATTGATCTGCCGGAAGCCTACGATGATTATTTAGGCGTGTTGAAGCAGATTCAGGAGGATCATGAAGAAAGGGTGCAGAAGTAATGCAGAACTCATCTCAAAGCCGATCCAGTCTCAAACCGGATACAACAACAAGCCAGAACAGGCCCAAGGTGCTGTTGGTCATCGGTGACGGGGCCGAAGTCATGGATACACTTTTTCCCTTCTATCGTTTGGGTGAGGACTTTCAGGTCGTGGTTGCAGGCCCGGAGAAACGGACCTATCACCTGGTGATACACGAGCTGCCCGATGAGTGGGATATCACCCAGGAGCGGCCGGGCTATCATCTCAGTTCCGACGTTGCTTTCAGAGATGTCGAAGCCAACGACTATGTTGCACTGGTTCTGCCCGGAGGCCGCGCTCCGGAGTACCTTCGTTATGATTCCGATCTGATGTGTATCACGCAGGATTTCTTCGCCGGGGGAAAGCCCGTCGCTTCCATATGTCACGGCATTGAAATCCTGGCAACCGCTGACGTCATCCGTGGTCGGGAAGTTACCACGATTGGCAAATGCCGCTTCGACGCTCAGGTTTGCGGCGCCAAATACAAGGATACTCCCGTTGTTCGCTCAGGAAACCTCCTTTGTGCTCGCGGCAAGAAGGACATGTCGGCCTGGATGAAACAGTTCAGCGGAATGATCGACGACTACCTGAACCAGAAAAAGAGATTGTGAATTGAATGTTGACTTGACGACCCTGTACTTACCGAGGCGAACAATGCAACTTTTGTGGTCGAATTTGGTGAGTTTCTGGCGTTTCTTGTCCAAATTGCAAATTGACCCACTGTCTGGTGATCTGACCAGAGGGGTAGACATCCAGGCCTTGGTTTTGGTACATGTGATGTGGTTGCGCGCACACATACCGATCATGGAGGAGTTAAATGGCAAATGCCGGTTTAAGGGTTCTTGTTGAGAGCAGGATGTATATGGTCAAAGAGTAAGACGCGATTGCACGCTAATCTTCACCACGTTGTTTTTGGAGGAGCATTTATGAAGACATAAATCGAATTGGTTTGGTGGGTAGGGACTGATACTCTGCTTACCTCGGTGTAAGTGTTAACGTTCTGGTACTAAGATGAGTGATGAAAGGATGAAAACCATGAAAACGAACAACCGTATGTTAGGTGCGGGACTGATCCTTTTGGTGCTGTATTCCAGCGCATCCGCGCTGGTAATAGACAGTAAGGTCACCTGGACTGAAAGAACTGAGATCAACGATCTGGAAGGTGGATTCCTTGAGATCATCGAGGGCGGCCACCTGATTGCCAACGCCCGCGTTGATTTGAATGGAAGTGATGTTCCGGGCGAGGGCAGGCTCATTATAAACGGCGGCATATTTGAGTCCAACGTCGATTTCAAACACCCTGATAACGATACCGGAATGCCTTGTGTCGTAGAAATAAACGCGGGAACATTCATCGCCAATCAGATCCAGAGCTTCGGCCTTGAACGGCTAGCCACTTTTGAAATAGGCGGTGGCACTCTGATTGTCCAGTCTCGTTACAATCCTGAGGGGGGAGATTGGCAGTGGAATCCTGCTGAATGGATATCCAGAGGCTCGATGTTTGCCAAGGACGGATACGAGCTGGTAGTTGAAGATTTGGGCGGCGGCGCCGTAAAGGTCTACGGATCACTATTGACAACGCTGGCCCATAATCCAAATCCTTTTAATGAAGAAACAGGCGTGCTTATCGACGGCGCCCGGTTGAGCTGGAGCACGGGCACGGACCCGAACGATCCGAACAGTCCCAATCCGAACATCAAGGAGCATTATCTGTGGCTGAGCGAACCGTACGATTTGGAGAATCCCGTGGTCCCAGAAAGATGGTGGCGAGAACCCGGCGCTCGGCAGTTCACAATTGGTGCCGACACCACCCCGGCCGACGGAAATGTCGACCCGAATGTCGTTATGAATATACCGGGTCTGCAGAAGGACAGTCTGTATTTATGGCTCGTCGATGAAGGTCTCGTCGGATCCTCTGGCCCGGAAGAAGAAGATCCAAGTAAGATCATATGGGGCAAGGTATGGTCTTTTGAAACCGAAACGACAGGCGCTCAGGCCGATGCCGGCCTAAATATCGTCACATGGCTCGATGAGACTACCGGCAAAGCCACGGTCATCCCCGATGCCAGCGTGACCGACCCGTCGGGAGACCTCGCTACGATACTCTGGAGTGTCGAATCTCCACCGGCCGATCCCAACGTCACGATCCTTGATCCCACAGTTGAGGATCCTACGGTAGAAATAGTCGCCACCGGGAGATTTACCCTTAGGGTTGTGGCCACGGATCTTGCCGGCAATCCGCCGGGTGAAGATACCATGGAGATCCGTGTCTTTGCCAACAGATGCGAAGCGGCAAAGAATAATCCAAACGGCTACGACGCCCCCCGATCCGACTTCAACGGCGACTGCGTAGTCGATTTCCTCGACTTCGCCATGTTCGTGAGCGAATGGGCCGATGACAAGAGTCTGATCACAGAAGAGACCTATGAATAGGAGTTCCCCGCCGCGCCCCGTGTCCATCCCTTTTGGATGGCGGCTTTGTATCGTAGGCCGTCGGGCACGTACATAACGACCGTGGGCAGCGGCGACATCCGGGCTCAGAGATGAACTGTGGCCGTGGCGGCTTAAGCACGTTGCGGGACCCGTGCCATGCATTACGACTGGCACGGGTCCCAGGGGCTATGACACCACAAATGCGGTGCAGGCCCCACAGGTGTGCCACAGCAGAAAAGGGGAATTTCCCTTCTCTGATGGTTACCGCGCCACTCGTAGCTGGGATTGGCCGCCCAGATCCAGGAAAGCTGAGATGAAAACGAAGGCATTCACACTGATTGAGTTATTGGTGGTGATTTCAGTCATTGCGTTGCTGATGGCGATACTGATGCCCGCGTTGAACATGGCCCGCGACCAAGGCCGTAGAGTGGCGTGCCTGAGCAACATGCGTCAACTGGGGGTGGCGCTGATGATGTATCAGGACGACTACGAGCAGACCCCGCCAAAGACACAGGCGGTTTTCGACTATGCCAGTCCGGCGTCTCGGGACAACATACTGAAGCTCTTACGCCCGATGATATCGGCTGCGGATCCGAAGGCGGCGACGCCAGTGTATGCCTGCCCGAGCCTGAAGCCGAACCCAAACCCGGTTTATGCGCCGACGCGGACAAGTCGAACAGGGTACCTAGCCAACGCCGTGCTGCTGGGGCGCCGGGCGGTGTCGATTCCCACGCCGGGGCGATTGATCGTGATGCAGGAGGGCTGGTCTCTGTCGAATCATCTGTGGGTACAGCCGGAGCCGATCACTCGGAGCGAGGCAGCGTTGCACGGCCAAGCTCCGACACAGTATCGACAATGGCACATGTTTGCCAGCGCGCGCGATCACCCCTCGTGGTTCACCCAGGAGCGTATCGAGCAGACGGCGAATGTGCATAACAAAGGTGGCAACTTCATTTTTGCAGACGGCCACGCCGAGTACCGCAAGTATGACGAGCGCGAGAGCAGCGATTACGGCCTGATCCATCCACAGCACCGGACGAGCGTGCCCTACGAGCCGACAGTTGAGAACAGTAGGATGCCCATGGATGCGGCTTTTTGATCTCGACGGTCGAGGATCTCCTCAAGACCATCAATCTGCGGAGCCTGCTTTATGGAATGGCGAATATCGGATCGGTCTAAATGGAACGGTTGGTTCTGCTTGCTCGGTAGCCTGGCTCTTCCACTCGTCTTGGCTGACGGGTGTCGCAGGAACTCAGAAGTGCGGGCGACGAGCGAACTGGCGGCCGCCTTCGAGGGCTCGGTCGCCGAGCAAGATGCCATGGCGGCCATGGCGGCCTTTCAGGACTGCCGTCACAAGGATGCCACATATCTTCTATTGAAGGTTGTAAGCCCCGGCGACTTGAACGAGCGTCAGCAGAAGGCGATAGCGGGCATTGTAGGACAGCTACTGCAGGCCGTTTATGACAATCCCGAGCTACGTACCGACCGAGAACTGCATCGCCTGATGGAGTTACTGATCCTTCGGACCATGGGCGAGATGTAGTGCGTCTATCGATCAGTCACAAGGTCACCGCGCAGTGGCGGGATTCTTGGAGAGACCGAGTCCTGGACACGGAAAGCGGGAATCCAGGCACCGCGAATCCAAGGAGAAACATGATCAAGGTCATAATGACAAAGACGACATCTTTCAGGTAGCGACTTCTTGGGACGTGCGTATCGCTGCTGCTGACGGCACAGACTGGTTCCGCCATTTCGTTGCCAAGCTACAGCGAGTTTCCTGAGTCTGCCAAGTACGTGTTCGAAATCCCGGTGGAAACCGGCTACAAGCCGGCATCGGCGTTGATATCCGACATGCGTAACCTGCTGGAGGGGCAAGATCACCCCGTCGAGCTAGGGCAGGGAGAATGCGGCTATCCATCTTCCGAACACAGGACGAGCTGGAAAGGACGTGGTCCATGGGGCGAGAACATCCAGGCCAAATGGTTGCTGCGGCGGTTCCTGACCGATCTCTCGCTGGATATTCCGGTGACAGTCTACTTCGCCTTGCGCGAACCGTCGGAGACGAATCGGGTGAACGCCAAGGGCCTTTTGCGATACGCTACGTGGCAACCGAAGCCCGCCTATTTGGCATTGCAACATCTCACCAGCACTTTCGATGAGCGTCTGATGAAGCCGAAGAAGACCCAGGCCGTGTGGGAATTCGAGGACGAAGGAAGTTTCAGCGGCATCAGGGGAGAAAACCTCGACCGACATGAGGCGCCCTTCTCGGATGCCGAAGCGCCATACCCGATTCAGATCATCGGACTGACGGGCAGCGGCGGCAACGCTGTTGCATACTACGCGCCGTGGCGTATGCAAGAGTATGTGAAACCGGCCAAGGTGAATGTTAGGATCAAAAGCATCTCGATCATAAACCCAGTTCTGGTAGATCTTCTAACCGGAATTGTCTATCGCGTACAAACTCTGGAGGTGGGGCACGATTTGGCGATTGGCGGCATTCCGCTCGCTGATTACCCGATAGCGGTTGTGCCGAGAAGAATAGTCCCTATGAACAAATGCAGCACGACCAGTCACGGACCGACAACTGGCGAGGAGTTTCGGTCGCTACAACTGACACGTTTGAGTAAGGACAAGCAAATGATAGAGAATGAGACCTTTCTCGGCCGATGTGTTGCAGCTTCCCTGTGGTACGCTCGAATAGGTCTCCATAGTAAGCGTGGAAAATCTTGCTTGAATCTTGGCAAGATACGACAATAAGGGCGAGAATATGAATAATCTCATGAAACGGATCGTTCTATTTGCCACATTGTTTCTGATGGTCGTCGCGACGACGGTACGTGGGGAAGGATCACAACAACCTGCTTTTCCGGGCGCTGAAGGGTTCGGGAAGTACACAAAGGGCGGTCGCGGAGGCGACGTGTATGTGGTCACGAACCTGCACGACAACGGCCCCGGTTCGTTCCGCCGCGGCTTGGTCTCCGCTGCTGGGCCCCGGACCATCGTCTTCGACGTCTCGGGCACAATTGTCTTGAAGAGCCGCGTCCAAGTTGAAGACAAGTCTCACATCACGATCGCCGGCCAGACCTCGCCCGGAAAGGGCATAACGTTGCGGGAAAACCAGTTGGCATTCAAGAACTGCAACGAGATCATTGTCCGGTACCTGAGGCTTCGCCTGGGTGACGAGAATAAAGGCGAAGAGTCGGGCGCGGATGTCATGACGGTAGACTACAGCGACAACGTCATTCTGGACCACCTTTCTCTGAGCTGGGGCATCGACGGCAATTCGGATTACCGCGGCGATAGCCGCATGACTCTCCAGTGGCTGCTATATGCCGAAGCGCTCAACAGTTCGATTCACCACAAGGGTAACCACGCCATGTGTACGTCGCTGCGTGACTGTCAGGGAAACACAACGCTATATCACAACATCTATTCCACTTCCCGAAACAGACATCCCACCATTGGGAGCGGAACCGGAAGGAAAGGCCACGCCCATGTCGTAGTCGATTACCGCAACTGCGTCAACTACAACTGGAGCGGCCCCACAAACTTCGGTGGCATGAGGCTCAACGTAGTGAACAATTACTATAAGCGCGGACCCTGTTCCGACAGAAAGGACTCTCCAATGCAGATAAAAGACGGCGATACTAGCGGCGCGCAGGGTTTTATGGCGGGCAACGTCTTTGAGGGAATGCTTGAGTCCTTCAACGAGGACAATTATAGTGCCGTCATCTACACCAACTCAGGCAGCTACATGTCCACCACGCGCGGCAAGTGGGAACATCCCGCGGCATTCGATATGG
>Ga0180434_10002204_pt1 | contig 26552 bp, 31 predicted proteins | sample SS_ome_7_FD_132453 | JGI IMG/M metagenome (GOLD analysis project Ga0180434, IMG submission 132453) | Hypersaline lake sediment archaeal communities from the Salton Sea, California, USA - SS_1_D_2 metaG | ecosystem: Environmental > Aquatic > Non-marine Saline and Alkaline > Hypersaline >... | reverse complement strand
CCGCCAGGTATCGTCCCCTCAGCGCCTCTGCGTATTCCAGTATGCTGCCTCGCGTCATCTTGCCTCCCTCCCTTCGGTAACACCTTTTCTGCGGCAACGATACCACTTTCGGTAACACTTATTGTGAGTCAATTCGCTGGATTGACGCCCGCAGGCAACGGGGCATAGAATGCAGTAGGCGCCTGTAGCTCAGCGGATAGAGCACCGGTCTTCGGAGGATGAGTAGGACAGCCCGCCCCATAGTGTTCGAGGTGGTCTGAGGCCGGCGCCAAACAGCTAGATGCCGTGCTACCGAACGGGATAACTCGTGGCATAAAAATCTCAGAAAAGATATAATGCTACAAGGGAGAAAGCAATGATATGGCCTGAACGTGAATACTTCAATAAGAAGAAACAACGTGAGAGACTCTTTGCGAAGCAAAACGGTCGCTGTATGTATTGCGGTGTGAAGCTTGGCATCGAACACCTCGTTTTAGACCACAAGACCCCGATAGACAGAGGTGGACATCCAACATCCCCTGGTAATCTCCAACTAACCTGCGGTTACTGTAACTCAAGCAAAGGCAAACTGACAGATGGGGAATTTCGGAAAAAGTACAAACTAACTCCATCCAGACAAGCCAAAAGCCCTCCATCAAAACCTATACCCCGTAGTCGTTTTGTTCAGATTAGTAAAGAGATCGCAACCAAGAAAGCTAGGCAAAGGCGTAAGGAAGCAAATGAGTGGCCATATTAGTCAAGGAAACATGAGCAACCGCGCGGCACCGGAGCGTCATGACGGGCAGGTCGGGAGGTAGTCCAGTTATGCGTGCGCCTGTAGCTCAGCGGATAGAGCACCGGTCTTCGGAACCGGGGGTCGTGGGTTCGAATCCCTCCAGGCGCGCCACAAGTTGAGGCTGAAACGAGCGCCCTGCTACCCCGTTCGTCCACTCCCTGTGAGCCAGCCCTCGTCCCAAAGCCCCTCTGGTTTGACACTCCCCTTGCCAGCGTCTATGCTGAAAATGCCGGGTCAGGCACGTTCACACTCAGGTGGCAGAGATGGAATCGCTGGCCACACTACAGCAGGCACTGGGTATCTCATTCAGCGACCTTTCGCTGCTAAGGGAGGCCCTGACTCACGGCTCCTACGCCAACGAGTTCCCGGGCCTCGCCCCGGTTACCAATGAGAGGATGGAGTTCCTCGGGGATGCCGTTCTCAGCCTGGTGGTCGCTGCCCGGCTCTACTCGGGTTTCCCTGACCTCACTGAGGGCGAGATGACCCAGCTCCGGGCTGAACTGGTGCGCGGGGATACCCTGGCACGGGTGGCCGCGAGGGTCGGCCTGGGGGACTACATCCTTCTCGGCCGGGGCGAGGAGGCGACCGGTGGGCGCGTCAAGCCCACCAATCTCGCCGGCGCTTTCGAGGCAGTGATTGGCGCCGTCTTCCTTGACCGTGGCTACGATGCCACCAGGGACTTCGTCATGACCCTGCTGGAGCCGGAGCTGGAAAAGGTGCTTGCCCGTGAGAGTGCCGCCAGCTACAAGTCAGAGCTCCAGGAGCTGCTCCAGGCACGGGAGCAGCCGCCGCCCACCTACCACGTGGTCGAGGCTACCGGCCCGCCCCATGACCGCTGGTTCACGGTTGAGGTGAGGCTGGGCGATACCGTACTCGGCAGGGGCTCCGGTAGGAGCAAGAAGGCCGCCGAAACCGACGCCGCCCACGCCATACTGAAGCGTCTCCTGGCCGCCTTTACACAGTGACCGCGCTTTGCTACACTTCAGTGGAACCGGGGAAGTCCTCGCGACAGAGACTATCATGGGAAGACGTGACTACAGACGCAGAGAGCCCAAGAAGCCCAGGAAAGACGCCAAGAAGACCCTGACGACGTCCGCCCTGCCCACTCCCACGACCGTAGAGGTCGTGGGTAAGCGAAAGAAGCAGAGGCAGGAAGAGGAAGAGCAAGAATAGGCCAGTGGCGGGCTATCAACGTATCCACCAGGCGGGTGGGCTCAAGGCTCGCGCCCAGCAGGCCCGGGCGATGCTCGAGTCCTGTTGCCTGTGCCCGCGCCGGTGTCATGTAAACCGTCTGGCGGGAGAGGCCGGGCAGTGTCATGTCACTGACCGGGTGATTGTCTCCAGCTACGGCCCCCACTTCGGTGAGGAGTAGCCCCTGGTGGGCACAGGCGGCTCCGGTACGATTTTCTTCGCCTACTGCCACCTGCACTGCGTTTTCTGCCAGAACTACACCATCAGTCAGCTGGGCGAGGGAAGCCCGGTCACGAGCGCCCAGCTTGCCGCGATGATGCTTTCCCTCCAGGAGAGGGGATGCCACAATGTCAACCTCGTCTCCCCGAGCCACGTGGTGCCCTACATACTCGAGGCCCTGGATATTGCTGCCGGCCGTGACCTGGATATACCCCTAGTGTACAACTCCAGCGGGTATGACGCGGTGGAGACCCTGCAGCTTCTGGACGGCGTGGTGGATATCTACATGCCCGATATGAAGTACGCCGACGACAAGACCGCCGAGCAACTCTCCGGCGTGAAGGGCTACCCCGCTATCAATCGCGCCGCTGTCAAGGAGATGCACCGCCAGGCGGGCGACCTCCGGATCAGTGACCAGGGTATCGCTGAGCGGGGACTGCTCGTTCGTCACCTTGTCCTGCCCGAAGGACTGGCGGGTTCCGGGGATATCCTGCGGTTCATAGCCGAGGAAGTCTCCCCCGAGACCTATGTCAATATCATGGCGCAGTACCGCCCCGAGTACCGTGCCCACGAGTTCCCCCGGATTGCCAGACGGCTTCGCGCCGGTGAGTTCCGAGAGGTAATCGACCGCGCCCGGCGTCACGGACTGCGGCGCCTGGACCGGGACTACTCGGCGCTACCTCTGGCTTCGTGGTGAGGGATTGCCATGGGCGGATCAATGGCGCTGAACGCCATAGTACACGGGTATGTCCAGGGTGTCTACTTCCGTACCTTCGTGGTGCGAAAGGGAGCAGAGTTGGGCCTGACCGGCTGGACCCGCAATCTTCCCGATGGGACCGTGGAAGTATGGGCAGAGGGGGGGACGGAGCAACTCCAAGCGCTGGTTGACCATCTCTGGGCCGGGCCTCCCGCGGCCCGCGTGCGGAAGGTAGACACGGAGTGGACCGAGCAGACCGAGGGGCACACCACCTTCAGGATAAGGTACTAGCTCTCTCGCGCACCTGGCTGACCAAGGGCCCCTCCGCTTCTCCGGATCGTCCCTTATCTCTTCCCTGATCCGCTTCCAGGGGGCAGAACAAACGCGGTAGGCAATTCCGCCGCCTCATGGACCGCGCGGTCCGCCTGCTCCCGGTTAGCCGCGCTAACAGTGATACCGGCTTCCTCCAATATGGCGACGATGTTGTGGAAGTAGCATGACACGGTTTGTCTCCCTTTGACCGTCACCCTCACTCGCAAGGGGAGCTCACCCGCCATTCTCCACTGGCTTTATGCCGTAGTAACGGTCCTTGCTGAGGAGACGAGACAGAAGCTCGGATGAGGTGCGGTAGGTATCCACGCCTCGCCGGTCACTGAGCTGCCTGCCCAGGTCCAGTATGTCAAGGGCCTGATTCCCGTTTGCCAGAAACAGACGGAAGACGCTCTCCATTATCGGCGTTGCCCCGGTGATGAAGCCTGCCTCCTGCGAGCAGCAGTCCCTGATGTTGACAATGAGTTCCTGAGGCGAGAGCCTTGTCCTGTCCTCGCGCCGGCGCTTGCGGCATGCGGCGCACAGGCATCGCTCGGCCATGGTGGCAAAGGAGCGGCCGTTACGGTCGAACCAATCGATGTCTACCGACCATCGCTGCTCCTCCCTGCCGGTACCGGTCTCTGCTTCACTCAAAGGTCTTTCGCCTCCCTCCGTGCCTATGTCTCAAGGTCCATCTCGGCCATGTTGATCAGGTCCAGATAGTCTGCTCGCAGCCCCAGTTGCTCGGAGGCCTCGCGGTCCACCTGGTACGGTTCGCCCACGAAGATCTTCCCGCACTCCTCGACCACGCCCTCGCTGTCACTGCCCCAGCATGTCAGCTTCTGCCGCGCCTCGATTATCCCCAGGTCAAAGGGCAGGGTGAAGTACAGGTCAGCAATCACGCGGTCAATCCCCAGCATGAACAGGGCCTCCCAGCCATCGGGCACATTGCCGCTGTACTTGGGACTGGGAAGCAGTGTGAGAAGATTGCGTACGCTGAGGTGTGCCATTCCATCGATGACCTTGAGAGGTGTAAGGCTGATCAGGTAATCGCTGGACAGGATAACGTTGGGCACCCAGAAGGTGGGCACTGCCAGCGGCTTGGGCAAGGGATTGTCCACCTCCACCCAGATGCAGTCCTTGACATCCAGCATGAGCACCCGCGGGAAGGTGTACCCGAGGGACTGGTATATCGGGCGCACCGGCTCCCCGCTGGGTATCCCCTCCAGCAGGACGATGTCAGCGTCACTGACCCTGCGGATACCCGCGATAATGAGCGACAGTATATCCCGGCTGGTGGTCGCCGGATAGGGCACGGCGCAGCCGGCGTCAGGCTTGATCAGGACACGCCGCGCCCGCGATACCGCCGGGGGTGCATCGAACACGAACTCAGAGGCGTTGAATATCAAGGGCGCCCCTCCACTCGCGAGCGCTACATCGCAGGGTCCAGGACCACTATCTCGGTGTTCTCGGGAAACTCGCCCGGCTTGAACTCAGCCTCGGTGGCCTCAGCCTGGATGACCGCCTCCTTGTCCTTGAGGAAGTCATCAACCCCCCCGATTGGGAAGTCACAGCGGTCATTCTTGAAGTGCATGGGGATAACCACCCTGGGGTTCAGCTTCCGGCAGACGTCGCTGGCACCCTTGCCGTCAATCGTGAAGAAGCCGCCCACCGGGGCCAGCAGCACGTCCACCTTCCCGATGTCAGCTACCTGCTGGTCGCTCAGCGGATGGCCCAGGTCGCCAAGGTGACACAGCCTCACTCCGTCCACGTCCATAACGAAGATAGTGTTATCGCCGCGGCTCTTCCCCTGGTTATCATCATGGTACGTGGGGATTCCCCAGAACCTGATCCCTTTGACCTCCTTTGGAGCAGGGTCCCTGATCACCTGGGGATTGCCGCCGACCGAAGCCACGTTGTTATGGTCGAAATGCTCGTGGCTCACGGTGACGATATCGGCGGATTCATTGATTTCTCCGTACTTCAGACCCTGACCAGCAGTGTAGGGATCGGTGATTATCCTGGTACCGTCGGCAGTGGTGATCAGGAAAGACGCATGTCCCAACCATTTGACCTTCATGTATCCCGTACCTCCTTAGCTATTTTCAGCGAGGGAGAGGACAAGGTTCACGAGGGTGCGCACCGGGACACCGGTGGCCCCTTTCGTGTAGTAGCCCTTCTGCTTGTCGGTGGTGTTGGTGCCGGCAATGTCCAGGTGCACCCAGGGGGTGTCTCCGGCGAACTCGCCGATGAAGAGCGCTCCGGTGATTGCTCCTGCGTCCCTCCCCCCGGAGTTCTTGATGTCGGCCACGTCACTCTTGTACTGCTCCTTGTACTCATCGTAGGTGGGTAGCTGCCACATTCTCTCACCAGCGTCGGCCCCGGCGGCGATGACGCGGTCCAGAAGCTCCTGGTTATTGCCGAAGACCCCGCTGCACACCTTGCCAAGGGCCACCACGCAGGCCCCGGTGAGCGTGGCCACATCCACAATTTGCCTGGCCTTCTGCTTGCGGGCGTATCCCAGGGCATCAGCCAGAACGAGGCGACCCTCGGCATCAGTGGAGATAATCTCGATCGTCTTGCCGCTCATGGCGGTTACCACGTCTGCCGGCTTCAGGGCATTGCCTCCCGGCAGGTTCTCCGTAGCCGGTACCACCGCCAGGACGTTGATCGTGGGCCTGAGCTGGGCGATAGCTGACATGGCCCCGATAACCGCCGCACCTCCGGCCATGTCTCCCTTCATATCGCCCATGTTGGCAGACGGCTTGAGAGAGATGCCCCCGGAATCGAAAGTAATCGCTTTACCGGCCAGGGCGATATCCCACTCGTTGGAGTCACGTCCATGGTAGCGCAGGACAATGAACTTGGGCGGCTGGCGGCTGCCGCGGGCTACCCCCAGCAGCGCCCCCATACCCAGCACCTCCATCTGCTCCTTGTCCAGCACCTCCACTTCCAGGCCCCGGTCCCGCGCCACCCGTGCCGCTTCCGCAGCCATATCCGTGGGCGTCATGTAGTTGGAGGGCTCGTTGGCCATGTCGCGGGCCAGGATGGCTGCCCGCGCCATGATCTCGCCCCGTCGCACTCCTTCTTCCAGTGACGGAATACTGGACTCCTGGGGGTCCACTATCGTAAGCCGCTCGATCTCGCCGTGCTCTGCCTGTCTGGTGATGTGACGGCGGAACTCATAGAGCCCCAGCAGGGCACCTTCCGCAATCGCCTGCGCCGCCGCCTGGTGAGTGATGCCCGCTTTTCCTGCGCCCTGGGGAACCGTGGCGATGCTTCTGGCACCCTTACCGCGGAGCATCCGGCAGGTGTCTCCGAGCGTCCCGCGTATCCCGTCCAGCTTGAGGTCTACCTCTTTACCCAGGCCGGCCACTACCACCCGGGCAGAGGGCAGCTTGCCCAGACTGTGAATAACGGTGTTTTCGCCCGCCTTTCCTTTGATTTCGCCCTGGGCCATCAGCCATGATATCGCGCCGTCAAGGGCTTCGTCCACAGCGGCGGTTTCGCCCGCCAGGCTATCGACGCCCTCGAACACGTTCACGAGGATGGCATCTGCCTCAACCCCGGCAATACCTGCGGCTACTACCGCCATCTCCACGGTATGCTACTCCTTTCCGCGCCGAACATTATCCTTCTGCAACCCAGCCTATGCCCAGCTCCTCCAGCTTGGCCGCGGTGGGTCTGCCCTCGCTGTCCCAGCCGGCCATGCCGTAGTAGGTCTCCACTGCCTTTGCCAGCTCGTCCTCTTTGACGGCCACCCCCTCCAGCGGGCCGGACTCGAAGGGAGTGAGGAAGCGCCGGGGCAGGGTGTCTTGCGCCTTCACCGTGCCCTGGCGGACGTTGAATGACCGGGACATGGCAATGCACCGCTCCCCCACCTTCATGAGTTCCCACAGATTCGTGTTCCAGCCGGTAACGCCGTTCACCAGGTCAGTCATCTTGTCCGATGCAAACGGCACAAACTGGCAGAACACCAGGCAGTTGAGGACGTGCTGCCACAAGCTGCCATAGAACTGCATACGCACCTTTGCCGGGCTCAGGTCCTGGGAAGGCAGCGTCTCCAGTATACCCATCGCCTTCGGGCCGCTCCCGATCCGGGCGACGTAGCCGGTGTCATGGATATTGTGGCAGTGGTCCGCACCGGTGGGTGAAATGGCATAACCGAGGCCCAGTCCGGCCTTACAGCGCGGCTCATGCATGGGTACCTCTTGCCCTTTCACCTGATTGGCGAGAGCCTCGGCACCCCTCCCGATCACTGCCGCCGCCCGGGCAGAGCCGTCCGCCAGGAGCTCTCCGATACCTTGGCGGTGGGCAATCATCTCTATTGCCTGAAGCATTGCCTCGGCATTGCCGAACTCCAGCTTCAGGCCGCCGGTATCCTTCTCGGTGAGGATACCCTGCTCGAAGCAGTCCATGGCGAAGGCAATTGTAACCCCGGTGGAGATGGTATCCATGGCGTAGGCGCTGCAAAGCTGGTTTCCCATGGCGATTGCTTCCAGGTCATCCACCGCGCAGCTTGAGCCCAGCGATCCGAGGGTCTCGTACTCCGGACCTCCGTAGGCGGGGTCTACCCTGTAGCGGCCGTTGACGCCCACATGTGGCTTGCAGCGGATGGGGCAGGCAAAGCAACCTCCCCGTTTGACCAGTATCTGCTCGTTGAGGGCCTGGGCGTTTATCTTGTCCGCTCCTTCGAAGTGCCCGAAGCGGAAGTTACGCGTGGGCAGGTTACCCATCGCGTTGAAGGCGGACACGCCCCCGGCGGTCCCGTTCTGGCTGAAGTTCAACGCCATCCGGTTTGTCTTCAGGTCCTCCCTGAGCCACCGGGCCAGGGAGTTTACTGTTTTCTCGTCGGCCAGCTCCACCTTCTGGTGGCCGCGGACGGCTATTGCTCTGAGGTTCTTGGAGCCCATGACCGCCCCCATACCCGACCGACCGGCGGCGTGGTTGATGTCATTTACCACGCAGGCATAGCGTACCCGATTCTCACCAGCCGGGCCTATCTGGGCGACCCTTATGGTGGCGCTCCCCAGCTCTTTCTGGATGGCCTTCTGGACCTCAAGAGTAGTCTTGCCCCACAGGTGCCCGGCATCCCTGATCTCTACCCGGTCATCCTCTATCCAGAGGTAGACCGGACTGGGCGCCTTGCCCTCTATGACTATTCCGTCCCAGCCGGTGTGCCTCATCTCAGCACCCCAGAAACCGCCTCCCTCGGCCTGGCCAAAGCCACCGTTGAGTGGAGACCTTGCGCCGACACTGTTGCGGCCCGCACCGGCAATCGGCACCCCGGTCACCGGCCCCCCGGCGAAGATGAGCCTGTTCTCCGGGCTGAATGCGTCCACCCCGGCACCTACTTCCTTGAGCAGGTAGTACCCAATGAGGCCGCTTCCCCCGAGGTAACGCCGGTAGAAGTCCTCGTCATGTTCGTCGGCTGATACCGCGCCACGGGAAAGGTCCACCCGCAGTATCTTGCCAAAGTATCCTGCAGCCATGCTTCAAGACCTCCTGCAACCTGTACTCACACCAGCGTAGCCAAGCGCGTTCACCGTGTAATCTCCCTGACGATCCGTTCAATGGCGGGCGATATGTCCCGCGAGGTATCCACCACGAAATGATTCCGGCTGATGGGCTCCGCCGAGGGTCTCATTTTGAGATACACTGACCAATCGGCGTCAGAGACAGTGTCGGAGTAACCCGCTCGCCCCTGCATTCTCTGCCGGACCACTTCCGGTGGCGCCTGCACCCGCACCACAATCAACCTGGCGCCAAGGCGGTCAGCGATGCAGTAGAGACGCTCGCGGAACCGCTCGGACAGGTTGGTCGCATCCAGTACCAGAGAAACACCTTCCTTCAACAGGTCTTCGGCCAGAGGGTGAATGGCACGGAATACCTGTGAACTCTCTTCGGCGCTGTAGGTAGGGGAGGGAAAGAGGGTCTTCCGCAGGACATCACTTTCCAGCACCAGCAGCGGCACACGCTCTGCCAGCTTTCGGCTGAAGAAAGACTTGCCCGTGCCCGGCAACCCGCTGACAACCACCAGCGCCGGCCTGGCAACGGGCTCGGGAAGCTCCCCCAGACTATCGCGCAACCGCTGGACGTCAGAGGCTAGCCGGGTGTCATACACTCCCCAATTATAGTAGCTTTCTGGCGGTTTGGGAAGATGTTGTGCGAAAATTGTTGTTGTCCTGCGATTATGTCACCGGTTAGCTGTTCAGGGAAGATGTCACCATGGAAGGAACGGTGACATGAACAAAGAGTAGCTGAAGAGGCAGCGGCCGGCGCTGGGCTGAGTCAGGCGGGATAGGTAAGGCAAGACGCAATCTGGCCGCCGTGCCCACTGTGCGACAATGATGTCAGCCGGTATCACATGCCCGGTGAGAGACGGCCCTGAGAAAGTAATGAGGGCACAGAATCATGCCCCTGACTGGGCCGGTGGGAGACACTGAAGAGCCGGGCCGAAGGCCGGTCATCTCCTGCCCGGCCCCTATTTCTCCGTGTAGTTGATTACGTACCAGTCCTGGGGTGCGTCACTGGCGGTGTCAACCACCATGTGCACTATCCTGAGCCCAGGACAGGCAGCCAGAAGGCCCTGGAGGTCCACTTCCTCGAAGCGCCTCTTATTGTTCAGGTAGGCCTCTTCAGTGAGTGCGTTGGACTGGTAGTCCTCCCTGGTACGTCTGAGTATGCGCCCGATGGCGACCTCCTGTGGACAGTGTGTCTGGAGGATGACGAACCGCCGGTCATGTTCGGCGGCGATCTCGGCAGCGCGCCGGCGCAGAGACTGGCTTACAAAGGTAGCATCCAGGATCACGCCCTCGCTTTCGTGCAGGGCCTGGTAGGCCTGGCGAAATACCTCCTCGTACACCGCCGTGCGCTTGTCCATATTCGAGGCGACCTGTCCATCAAAGATGTCCTCGCCCTTGAGTACCTCCAATCGGATGATGTCCGACCTCAGCATGGGGTAGCCCTTGATTCGGGCGACCTCCTGGGTGGTCTCGGTCTTCCAGGTGCCGGGCAGGCCGCAGGCTATGAGCACGAAATCCCCGCCCAGCTTCTCTTCCACGAACTCCAAAAAAGGCTCTCTCACCGCTTCACCTCCACGTTGACCAATCGCTCCTTCCACGCGAGTTCCCCATCAGACCGACGGAGCCGGAGCCAGAGTCCTTTCCCGCAGGACCCGAATCCGGTCATGACCTGTCCGCCGTGGCGGCCTCCCTATCTCCCGGCATATGAGTCCGCCAGCCGGAAGTAGTCCCGGGCGGTGGCCAGCGCTTCTGCCTTCTCATCCTCCGGCACCAGGGGGTCGTCCAGCCTGAAACAGGCTACCTTGCCCCGCACGTAGGCGAAATAGCACTTGTAGTAGTCCAGCAGCTGCAGGATGTCCCTGTCTCCGCTCTTCTCCACGTAGGCATCAACAAAAGCTCCGGAGAGGTCCTGCCGCCCGTGGTAGTCCAGGTCCATAGCCAGGAAGGAGACCTCGGCAGCCACGTCACAGTAGCGGAAGCGGTCATTGAACTCAATGCAGTCGTAGATACACACTCCATCAAGGAAGCAGATGTGGGCAGTGTGCAGGTCACCGTGGCAGTCCTTGACCCTGCCCTGCTCGGCCCTGCCGTGGAACAGCTCCGCCATGTCCCGGATAAATAGCCGCGTGAACCCGGCGATACGCTCGTATTGTTGGGTAGATATGGCCCGCCCGATGTATGGTTCCGTCTGGCTGAAGTTCTCCTCGGTGTTGGTGGTGAGGGTATCCACGTCGCCGAAGCCGCTGACCACCTTCGCCCGTGCGTGAAAATCGGACACCCTGTCCGCAACCCTGGCTATCATCTCCAGAGACACGCCGTTCCTCGCCAGAAGGACGTCCATCATCTTCTCCTGGGGGAGACGCCGCATTTTGACCGCGTACTCCACCGGTTCTCCCTCGCCCCCGAAGACAATCCGATCATCTTTCCTGGTTATCAGCACCACCCCCAGGTAAGCATCAGGACAGAGACGCCGGTTGAGCTCCACCTCCCGCTGGCAGAAGAAGCGGCGTCTCTCCAGGGTGCTGTAGTCGAGATAGCCGAGGTCCACGGGTTTCTTCAGCTTGTACACGTACTCTTCGGTGAGGAAGACCACTGACATCTGGGTCTGCACCATCTGGATTTGCCCCGGCGGTTCGGGGTAGGCCTGGGGATCTGACAGGGCCTGGACCAGCCGCGATAGCTCCACTTTAGCTACCTCCCCCTTCCTGGTATGCCAGTTGCGGCCGCAGGGCAGATATCGGCCGCCGCTCCAAAGCCTCGTTCGAGCCGGGCGACCGAGCGGCAATCATGTGAAGCAGGGAGAACTATACGCATCCTGTGTCTTCCTCAGCACGGCAGGACATCACACCGGAGTCAGCCGCACGGTATCCTGGTCGAAAGCCAGGACGGCTGCCCCACCCCACCAACGGGCATGAGTAGACGAGGCAGACCGGGCACTAGGCCCGGGAGAGCTCCTCTTTGCTCCTGGCCTTCAGCTGCTTCTGCTTGCGCCGGTGCTTCTTGATGGCTACTCTTCTTGCCTTGTTCATGTCCGCAATCAAATATAGCCCAAACTGCCGGCCGGTGTCACCCCCCGAGCTCGTCCGGTCCATTTCCTGGACCCAAAGGTGGGCGTACGCCAGCAGAAGGCGAATCAGTGCAGTACCGCGGCGCTGTTGCGCCCCCGACCCAAAGAAACCCAAAAGGTACCCTTGCGCGGTGGAAATTGCCTATGGTATACTTCTGTTTGGCTTGTGAAAAGGGGGTAGCAGTTGCTCGCTGATTACGGCTTCGTCGCGCTCTTCCTCATCGTAGCCATCCTTTTCAGCAGCCTGCTAGTCATCCTGCCGGTTGTCTTCCGGTATCTCAAGCTCGTTCCACACAATCCCAACCCCGTCAAGACCGCCCCCTTCGAGTGTGGCATGGAGACAATCGGGAAGACCTGGGTGCAGTTCAACTTCCGCTACTACTACTATGCCCTGGTGTTCCTTGCCCTGGACGTGCTGGTGGCTTTCGTCTACCCCTGGGCAGTGGGCGTGAGGGACCTGGGCGTTTCCGGCCTGGCTGCCGTGATTGTCTTCGTGGCCATTGTTCTGCTGGGGTATCTCTACGCCTGGAGGAAGAAGGTCCTGGAATGGAAGTAGGCAGACTCAGGGATGAGATCTACTCCTCTGCCGACCTTGACCGGAAAGAGAGCCGGGTAGTCGAGGACCTGAAAGGCAGTGCTACCGAAGCCATAGCCGACCCTGATGCCTGGCTGGCCGAGGAGCTTAGCCAGAACATCCTTCTGACCACTGCGGACTGGATAATCAACTGGGGACGTCGGTCTTCCCTGTGGCCGGCTATCTGTTTCCCGGCGTGCTGTGCCTTCGAGTTTATCTCGGCGATGGGCCCGCGGTTTGACCTGGGCCGCTTCGGTATGGAGATTTTGCGCGCGTCGCCGCGGCAGGCAGATGTCATGATCACCGCCGGTACGCTGACCTGGAAGATGGCCCCCAACGTAAGGCGTATCTATAACCAGATGGCCGAGCCGAAGTGGGTCATCGCCATGGGGGCATGCGGAATCAGCGGCGGTATCTTCCGCTCTTCCTACAATGTTGTCCCCGGCTACAACCGGATCGTACCCGTGGACGTATATGTGCCCGGCTGCCCGCCAAGGCCCGAAGCGCTTATCCACGGTATCCAGATGCTCCAGGAGAAGATTGCCAGAAGGAGCAACATCAAGCTGTAGCCGCTCGTGGTTGCCTGCGAAGGAAACACGGCGGCACCTCAAGGGGGAAGGTGATGGTGAAGTTCAATGTAGGTGACAAGGCCAGGGTCCTGGACAGACCGGGCTGGCCCGGCGGATACAAGATAGCCAACTGGGAGGGCCAGATAGTGGAGGTCAAGGAAGACCCGGCTGGCTACGTCATCATGAAGGCGGACAAGACCGGCTACAACATGGCCTTTCCCGAGCACGAGCTGGAGAAGGTCGAGTAGGCCGGGGTCACTCCCGAAGAGCCATATGACACTAGCTCTCTCCACTTGGGAGGTATCCAAGCAGATTGCCGAGTGCCTGCCGGGGGCGGTTATGGAGACCGGCGATTCCGCCATTCTGGTGGACGGCGAGGCGCTGGCTGAGGTGGCTTCGTTCCTGAAGGACACCTCCGGCCTGGACTTTGACTACCTTTCCACCATAACTGCGGTGGATTATTACGCCTACTTTGAGGTGGTCTACCAGTTCGTTTCCCTACAGCACAACCATACGGTGGTGGTGAAGGCCCGCTGCTACGGGCGGGAAGATCCCACTCTGCCCTCGCTGGTCCCCCTGTACCGCAGCGCCGACCACCAGGAGCGGGAGATCTACGACCTCATGGGGATCACTTTCAAGGGCCACCCGAATATGAAACGTATCGTCCTGTGGCTGGATTTCCAGGGGCACCCGCAGCGGAAGGACTTCCTGTAGATGGAACTGCGAACGGAGCCGTTTGCCCTCAATATCGGCCCGGTCCACCCCAGCACTCACGGGGTGTTCCGGATGCGGACGGTGCTGGACGGAGAGGTCGTCCTTGACCTGGACCCGGTATTCGGCTATCTGCATCGCGGGATTGAGAAGCTGGCGGAGGAGCGTACCTGGGACGGGGTCATCCCTCTTACCGACCGTCTCGACTACGTGGCCTCGATGAGCAACAACCTGGCCTACGTCCTCGCCGTGGAGAAGCTCGCAGACATCACTGTTCCCGAGCGCGCCGAGTACCTGCGCGTGATCATGGCCGAGCTGCAGCGCATTGCTGCCCACCTCATATCTGTCGGCTCTTTCCTGAATGACTGCGGGGCCTATTTCACCCCCTTCCTTTACATGTACCGTGAGCGTGAGAACATCGTGGACCTGTTTGACATGGTGTGCGGCCAGCGTCTGCTCTACAACTACATGCGCATCGGTGGTGTCAGCCAGGACATCCCTGACGAGTTCCTGCCTGCCCTGAGCAAGACCATACCTCGCCTGCGGAGCCGCATCGAGGAGTACGAATGGCTCCTCAAGGAGAACGAGATACTCCTGGCGCGCACCAAGGGGGTGGGTATCCTGCCACGGGAGACGGCTATCGCCGTCGCCGCCAGCGGCCCGGTGCTTCGCGGCAGCGGCGTGAAGTGGGACATCCGCCGCGCCGACCCGTACCTGGTCTACGACCGTTTTGACTTTGAGATTCCCACGGGGCAATCAGGGGACACCTACGACCGCTACCGGGTGCGGGTGGAGGAGATGAAGCAAAGCCTGCGCATCGTGGAGCAGGCGGTGGAGCAGTTACCGGCCGGACCGATACGCGCAGAACTGCCCCATCTCATACGTCCGCCTGCAGGGGAGGCGTACGGCCACATAGAGGCCCCCACCGGTGAGCTGGGGTTCTACGTGGTATCGGATGGCTCCATTGCCCCATACCGCTGCCACATACGGGCGCCCAGCCTGATGAATCTCACTGCGCTGAAGGACATGATTGTCGGCTGGAAGATCCAGGACCTGATCGTCATCTTCGGCAGCTTCGCTATTACCATGGGAGAGGTTGACAGATAGTGGCCATTCTTGACACCGGCCTCGCCGGGGCCGTGCGCCGTCTGGATGCCGTGCCACCAGATTGGCCGGGCCACCCCTGGTGGCACTGGCTTGTCTTCACCGTCGTGCTGATTGTCTTTGTCCTCGTCATGGTGATAGTCGTTATCTACGTGGAGCGCCGGGGAATAGCCTGGTTCGCCGCCCGCCGTGGCCCGAACCGGACCGGTCCTTTCGGCGTGCTCCAGGCGATCGCGGACGCCATCAAGGTGCTCCTCAAGGAGAACATCACCCCGATAACAGCAGACAAGGTAGTGTACTGGATGGCGCCCGTGGCTGTGTTCGCCCCGGTGATAATGGTCTTCGCGGTGGTGCCATTCCAGGATGGAGCACTGCTGGCGGACCTCAACGTAGCCGTGCTCTTCGTGGTGGCCATCGGGGCCATATCCACCATCGGGGTCTTCATGGCAGGCTGGAGCTCGGGCAACAAGTACTCCATGCTCGGGGCGATGCGAATGGTGGCCGCAGTGGTCAGCTACGAGATACCGGTAGTGCTGGCACTGGCATCCGTCGTCCTGCTGGCCGGGTCCCTCTCCCTGAACGACATTGTTATTGCCCAGGAGCGGGTACCGTTCATCATCCTGCAACCACTGGGGTTCCTGCTCCTGTTCGTCGCCGGCTGCGCCGAGATCAACCGCAGTCCCTTTGACCTGATGGAGGCGGACTCCGAGCTTACCGCCGGTTTCCACACCGAGTACTCCGGCATGAAGTTTGCCATGTTCTACCTGGGAGAGTACGGTGAGGCGGTGGTGATGGCTACCCTGATCAGCACCGTCTTCCTGGGAGGGTGGCAGGGCCCGGTGCTGCCACCCTGGCTCTGGCTCATCATCAAGATAGTGGCTGTCTTCTTCTTGATGGTCTGGACAAGGGCTACCCTGCCGCGTGTCAGGATCGACCAGCTTATGGCAGTGGCCTGGAAATTCATGTTCCCCGTGGCCCTGGTCAACCTGCTGGTCATCGCAGCGGAGACCCTGGCCTGGCCGGATGCTCTGCCGCTCTGGCTGATCCCGGTCAACTTGGGCATAACCGGCGCGCTGATTCTGCTGGGAAGCAAGCTTTACCGGATAGGATGGGGCAGAGTTGAAGTTTGAGCACTACGGCCTGGGCATCGGCAAGGGCCTCACGATAACGCTGAGGAACCTTCTCCGGCGTCGTATTACCACCCAGTACCCGGAGCAGAAGCTGGTGGTATCACGCCGGACACGGGCCAGCGAGTTCGTCTGGAGCAAGCAGAAGTGTACCGGCTGCGCTACCTGCGCCAAGACCTGTCCCCAGGGGGCGATCACGGTGGAGACCTCCAGAGGCGAAGAGAACACGTACAGTGTTGACCGCTTCGAGATTGACACCGGCTACTGCATCTCTTGCGGTCTGTGCGTGGAGGCCTGCCCGTATGATGCCCTCACCTTCGGCTATTCCTTTGAGCTGGCCACGTACCGGCGCGGGGAGTTGGTGCTCTCCCGCGAGGATATGTCCCCTGAGAAGAGGCGGAGCAGCGGCTACTACCATCCCGAGATTGCCGTAACCCTGCCTGAGCAGACCCTGTTGATAGAGCGGAAGGAGTAAGAGCCTAGTGGCGTTTGACATCGCCTTCTGGCTGCTGGCGGTGGTTGGTGTGGTGGCGGCGCTGGCCGTAGTGGTCCTTCGGGACGTCTTTCGGGCGGCGCTTGCTCTGGTGCTCTGTTTCATCACCGTGGCCGGGCTCTACATCACCCTGAGCGCGGATTTCCTGGCGGTGGTGCAGGTCCTGGTGTACGTGGGAGCCATCTCAATACTGCTGATTCTGGGCATAATGCTCACCCGTGACGTTCAGCACGGCAGCACGTCCAACCGGCTGCGGCTACCGGCAGTGCTGGCGGCAGCCGCCTTCCTGGGGGCAATGCTCTTCGCCGTTCTCAATACCCCGTGGCAGATATCCGCGGTGGCGCCGGTGGAGCCGACCACCGCCGAGCTGGCGGGCAAGCTCTTCGGCGATAGCGGCTATGTCCTTACGGTGGAGATAGCCGCCGCCCTGCTGCTGGCCGCGGTTCTGGGAGCGATCGTACTGGTGAGGGAGAAGTAGGCACGATGTCGGTGGGTCTGGAGCACTACCTGGCTCTTTCCGCGGTGCTGTTTGCGATCGGGCTCTACGGGGCGATCACCAAACGTAACGTGATTGTCATCCTGCTGTGCATCGAGATCATGCTGAGTGCGGTGAACGTGGCCCTGGTGGCCTTTTCGCGGTTCATTACCCCGGTGGCACTCACCGGCCAGGTGTTCGTGGTCTTCGTGATGGCGGTGGCCGCCGCCGAGGCCGCAGTCGGTCTGGCGATCATCATCGCACTCTACCGTCGGCGCGGGACGGTTGACTCCACCGAAGTGGACCTGATGAAGCGGTAACGGGCAATGTGGATTGAGATAAGGAAAGCACCTAACCTGGTGATGGCGGAGATGTGGAAGGAGTTCCTCGAGGGCGAGGGTATACCCTCGCGGATCATGCCTGAATCAGGCCTGCCCATCGGGCAGGAGGCAGCCATCTACCGGGTCCTGGTGCCAGATGATAAGGCGCACGTGGTTAGAGAGGTGCTGAGAAAGCTCTGATGTCCAGTCAGCTCTACTGGCTTATCTTCCTGCTGCCGGTGATATCCTTCGGGGTGATATCACTGCTGGTCAGGCCGTTCATAGACCCGAAGTCCAGGACGGCGGGGCTGATCGCCATTACCGCTATCGCGGGGTCGGCGGTGCTCTCCGTCATCGCTCTCTTCGAGGTCATAGGAGCGCCGCACCACGAGATCGACATCCCGGACATTACCTGGGTGACCATCGGCAGCTTCACCATCAGGCTGGGCATGATAATGGACTCACTGACCGCCGCCATGGTGGTGGTGGTCTCCACCGTCAGCCTGATGGTACAGATCTACTCCCTCGGCTACATGGAGCACGACGAGGCTGGCTACACTCGCTACTACGCCTGGATGTCCCTCTTCACCGCCTCCATGCTGGGACTGGTCCTGGCGGACAATCTACTGCTGATGTTCGTGTTCTGGGAGATGGTGGGGCTGTGCTCTTACCTGCTGATCGGCTTCTGGTTCCACCGGCCGTCGGCGGCAAATGCGGCCAAGAAGGCGTTCATCGTCACCCGGTTCGGGGACTTCGGTTTCCTGGTAGCCATCCTCCTGCTCTACGCAAATACGGGCACGTTTGATACCGCCGAGCTCAGCGGACTGGCAGCAGCGGGGGCACTCGCCGGTGCCACTCTTACCTGGGCGGCGATCGGCATATTCAGCGGAGCGGCGGGCAAGTCCGCCCAGTTCCCCCTCCACGTGTGGCTGCCGGATGCCATGGAAGGCCCGACGCCGGTCAGCGCCCTTATCCATTCCGCCACCATGGTCTCGGCAGGCGTATTTCTGGTGGCACGCACCTTCCCGATATTCGCCCACTCCCTGGAGGCAGTGACGGTGGTGGCGGCGGTCGGGGGCTTCACGGCCATCTTCGCGGCCTCGATGGGCCTGGTCATGAACGATATCAAGCGAGTGCTCGCCTATTCCACCATCAGCCAGCTGGGCTACATGATGCTCGGGCTGGGGGCGGCCGGTATCGCCCTCTTCCACGAAGGACACGTCACCACCGAGGCGGCCAAGGCGGCTACCACCATCGGTATATTCCACCTGGTTACGCACGCTTTCTTCAAATCCCTCCTGTTCCTCGGTGCCGGCAGCGTGAACCATGCCACCGGCACGTTTGACATGCGGCTCATGGGGGGAATGCGCAAGATAATGCCGTGGACATACGTTACCTTCCTCCTCGGCTCCCTGAGCCTGGCGGGAATATGGCCGCTGGCAGGGTTCTGGAGCAAGGACGAGATCCTGGTCACGGCGCTGGAGGGCAACACCGTGCTCTTCGTGCTGGCGATGATCACCGTTTTCATGACTGCCTTCTACATGTTCCGGGTGATATTCATGACCTTCCACGGCGAGTACCGCGGCGGAGACCCCGAGGCGCGCACGCACCCGCACGAGTCACCCTGGGTGATGGTAGGGCCGATGGTTTTCCTGGCGGTGCTGGCGGTCATCGCCGGGTTCTGGAACACCTTCGGGCACTTCGGGGAGCTCATGGGACACGGGCACACCAAGGGATTCGTCGACGGTCTGTTCGGGATCTTCACGCACTCACCGTGGCCGATAGTATCGCTGCTTCTGGGACTTGGGGGTATCGGGCTGGCGTATCTGATGTACAGCGCCAGGCGCATCTCGGCGGAGCGAGTGGGGGCAATGTTCAGGCCGCTCTACACTATCTTCTCACGCAAATACTGGTTCGACGAGCTCTACGAAGATTTCATCGTGCGCAAGCTTCTGCTGGGCACGCTCTTTGCCGGTTTCCAGGAGATTGACACCAACGGCGTTGACGGAGTCGTGAACGGGGCCGCCGACGCCACCCGGGCGAGCGGTGATACCGTGCGCCGGGCACAGACGGGCCAGCTTCAAATCTACGCCCTGGCGATTGCCCTGGGAGCGGCGCTTATCGCCATAGTACTGTACATCGCGGGGTGAGGTCAGTAGCGAGAAGACCTGACAGGGGATAGGAGACTTGGAGTTCAACTATCTTAGCACGATCATCCTTCTCCCGGCAGTGGGGGCGCTGCTGGTGGCCTTCTTACCCGGGCTGTCGGAGCGGCTCGTCAGGTGGGTTTCCGCTCTCTTCACCCTGGTATCCTTCATACTGGCAATCGTGGTCTTCTGCGGGTTCGACCGTGCGATCGGCGGCATCCAGTTCGAGGAAAAGGCCGCCTGGATCCATGCCATCGGTGCCAACTACCACGTGGGGGTCGACGGGCTAAGCCTGCCGCTGGTTCTTCTGACCGCCTTCCTCGGCTTCATGGTGGTGCTCATCTCCTGGAAGATCCACGAGCGGGTCCGGGAGTACTTCGCCTGGCTGCTGCTCCTGGAGGCGAGCATTCTGGGTGTGTTCTGCTCCCTGGACCTGCTGCTCTTCTTCGTCTTCTGGGAGATCGAGGTCATCCCGATGTACTTCCTGATCTCCATCTGGGGAACCGGCCGCAGGGATTACTCGTCTATCAAGTACGTCCTGTACACCCTCTTCGGCAGTGCCTTTATGCTCGCGGGTATCCTGACCCTGTACTTTACCACCGGCAGTCTGAGCATGGTGGACATCGCCCGCGGCGGGCTCGCCATGGTCCAGTCCATCATGCCCGCGGCGGTCATCTTCTGGCTGCTGATAATCGCCTTCGCGGTGAAGCTGCCGGTGTTCCCGCTGCATACCTGGCTGCCGGATGCCCATACCGATGCTCCCACCGCAGGCAGCGTGATGCTCGCCGGCGCTCTCATCAAGATGGGCGGCTACGGCATGATTCGCGTCTGCGTGAGCATATTTCCGGACACGGCGCGGGAGTTCGCCCCCCTGCTGATGACCCTGGCGGTGATCAGCATACTCTACGGGGCGGCGGTGACTCTGCAACAGACCGACCTCAAGCGGATGATTGCCTACAGCAGCGTGAGCCACATGGGATACGTGCTCCTGGGTATCTTCGCCCTGGCCGAGGTCAGCCTCACCGGGGCGGGCCTGCAGATGTTCAGCCACGGCCTGCTCACAGGGTTACTGTTCGCCATGGCGGGCCTGACCATGCACAACGTGGAGGAGCGTGACCTGCGGAAGCTGGGCGGTCTGGCGAGGCAGATGCCGGTGGTAGCTATCGTGTTCTCCCTGGCCGGACTCGGCTCCCTGGGTCTGCCATTGACGTGCGGCTTCGCCGCCGAGTTCATAACCTTCGCCGGCGCCTTCTCCAGTACTGTGGTCGGTGGCGTGGAGGTCTTCACCATTCTGGCCGTGCTCGGGGTGGTGCTCGCGGCGGGCTACATCCTCTGGATGCTGCAGCGCACCTTCTACGGCCCGGTGCTGGCGCAATACGACGGCGTCAAGGATGCAGACAGCCTTGAGAAGGTCTACATGTTCGCCTTCGTCATCCTGATTATGCTGGTAGGAATATACCCGGCGATACTAACCGACATGATCCAGCTGGGCACCTCACCGATAGTCGGCCTGATAGGTGGCTAGCGTGGTTACGGGGCATGGCAGAGATACTCATCGGGGCGGGGGCGGTTATTGAGGACGAGGCCGGCAGGATACTGCTGGTCAGGCATCGGGTGGAAAGGGGCGGATTCTGGCAGGGCAAGTGGATATGCCCCGGCGGCCGGCTGGAGCCGGGCGAGACGATAGAGGAAGCAATCAGGAGAGAGGTAAAGGAGGAGACCCAGCTAGACATTGACCTGGTAGCGCCACTCCACCCCTTTGACCGGGTTGTCAGGGCGGAAGATGGTAGGGTCACCCTTCACGTCATCTACATCGACTACCTGGCCAAGGCGACCGGCGGCGAATTGGAGCCGGGCAGTGACGTCGGAGAGGCACGCTGGGTACCCAGGCAGAGCATTGAGGCAATGTGGGAGGAGCTGCACGAGGATACCAGGAGGCTCCTGCAGATTGCAGAGATTGCGGCAGTCCCGAAGGAGTAGGCCTTGAATCTTGACCTGCTGGCACCAGAACTGAGCCTGGCAGTAACGGCGGTAGTGCTGATACTGCTTGACCTCTTCGTGGAGAAGAAGGGAATCCTGGTGGCCGTCAGCATAATCGGGCTGGCGGTATCCGCCGGGTTCTCTATCGCTCTCTGGGACACCTCGGATACGGCCTTCAACGACGTACTGGCGGTGGATAACTTCGCCCTGTTCTTCAAGCTGGTATTCGTCGGTGTTGCTGCCCTGGTCATCCTGGCATCAGTGGACTACGCGTCCAGGTTCAGTCGCTTCCAGGGAGAGTACCATGCCCTGGTGGTTATCTCCGCCCTGGGCATGAGCCTTATGGCGGCCAGTGCCGAGCTGATAACGGTCTACGTCTCCCTGGAGCTGGCCAGTGTGTCCCTGTACGTCCTGGCCGGATTCCTGAAAGACCCCAAGTCCACAGAATCGTCCATCAAGTACATGCTCCTGGGCGCGACCTCCTCGGCGGTGCTGCTGTACGGCATGGCGCTGGTTTTCGGGTCAACCGGTACCACCCAGCTGGCCGAGATCATGCGGGTGGTGCAGGGCCTTGGTGGTGCCGGCGCCGCCGATAACCCCGCGCTCGTGCTTGGAGTGGTGCTGCTGATTGCCGGTTTCGGCTTCAAGATTGCCGCCGTGCCTTTCCAGATGTGGGTGCCAGACGTCTATGAAGGGGCGCCCACCCCGATAGTGGCCTACCTCTCGGTAGCAAGCAAGGCAGCCGGATTCGCCATCATCCTGCGGATGTTCCAGACCGCCTTCGGGGCGCCTTACTGGCTGAGCCTGAACTGGGGGCTTGTCTTCGCCGTGCTGGCGGTAATCGGCATGACAGTAGGGAACCTCAGTGCCCTGCCCCAGACCAATATCAAGCGCATGTTCGGATACTCCAGCATTGCCCAGGCCGGCTATCTCCTGGTGGGCCTGGCAGCAATTGGTGTGGCCTCACCGGCGAGCGCCCTCGGGCAGAGCACGGTGCTCTTCTTCCTGGTAAGCTATGCCGCCGCCAACATGGGGGCCTTCATCGCCATCATCGCCATCACCAGCAAGATGGACAGCGACCTCATCCAGGACTTCTCGGGCATGATCAAGCGGTCTCCGGTGCTGGCCCTGGCGCTCACTCTGTGCCTGATTTCCCTCATCGGGATGCCCCCGGCGGCGGGCTTCATGGCCAAGTTCTATATCTTCAGTGCCGCGGTCAACAGTGGCTTGCTCTGGCTGGTGGTCATCGCGGTGGTCAACAGCGTGATATCCGCCGCCTACTACCTGCGGGTGGTGAAGGTGATGTGGCTGGGCGAGCCTCCTGCCACAGAGCAAGTCCCATCCTCGGGAGCATTGAGGGTGGCGCTCTCCCTCACCTGCCTGGGCGTCCTCTTCATCGGGATACTGCCGGGGTTCGCCATGAAAGCCGCCGAGTTCGCGGTACGCGTGTTCGGCTCCTAGCCAGCCGGTTCGCCGTGCTTCCTGAACCTAACCGTGTAGCTCCAAAGGTTGCCCTCGCTGCTGTCAAGCACGAACCCGGCTCTCTCGCAGGTCCTGATGGTGGTTGACCGCAACGGGTAGTCAGGATCGGGGAGGAACTCGGTCACCGCCAGAATACCCCCCGGCCTGAGCACCCGGTGCACCTCACCGAGCGCCCGTACGCGGTCCGGTATTTCCGGGAGTACGGTCACGAGCAGAGTCATGTCAAGGCTTCCGTGGTCGAAGGGCAGGCAGTAGGCTCCCGCCTGGACAAGCTCCACGTTCTCCAGATGGCAGTACCCATTCCCGGCAAGCCTGCGCTGCAGATGCCTCAGCATGCCCTTCTGGAGGTCGACCGCATACACCCGGCCTTCCTCGCCCACTGCCATTGACGCCTCCATGGTGAAGCAGCCGCTGCCGCAGCCAAGCTCGAGCACCTTCGTTCCCGGCCTGATACCGCTGCGGCGGACGACGCTATGCGGTGACTGGAGGAACTGTCGAAATGAGCTCCTCAGGAGCCAGCCGAGCCAGGGCGGCGCCGGCCGGGAGCGGAGCTTGTGGTCGAGCCGGTACCACACCATGATCCCGAGGAACACCCCGACGATAATGATGGCCAGGGTGAGCATGCTCATTTCTGGATGAGATTATAGGGGAAGTAGCGCGGGCAGACAACCATCTGGCGCCCAGGGTGTATAATGGTACGAGCACGAGCATCCGAACGGAGGCCAAGATGGAGATAACCGGGATTATCACCCTTGCCCTTGTGGTAGTACTGGTCATCCTCTTTCTGTGGGACCGGATGCGCCAGGAGAGGAAATGGCGGGAGCAGGGGGACGCACTGTCCAGGACAGTCGGGGAGCGCATTGCCGATACCACCCGGGTGTTCGGCGAGGTGAAGCAGAGCCTGGGTAAGCTGGAAGAGGGGACGAGACAGATAGAAGCGGTCGGGCGGGACCTTACCAGCCTCCAGGAGGTCCTGCGCGCCCCCAAGTTCCGCGGCGGTCTGGGCGAGCTCATGCTGGAAAGGCTTCTGGAAGACGTTCTGCCGCGGCGCAACTACCGGCTCCAGTACCCGTTCCAGAGCGGTGAAGCCGTGGACGCCGTGATCGAGCTGGGCGAGCGCAGGGTACCCATCGACTCCAAGTTCCCCCTGGACGACTTCCAGCGCATGCTGTCCGCCGGGTCGGACGCTGAGCGAGCATCCCTCCGACGGCAGTTTGTCCGCACCGTGAGGAAGCACGTAGACAACGTGGCCAGGTACATCCGCACTGACGAAGGTACCTTCGACTTCGCCCTGATGTACATACCGGCAGAGAACGTCTACTACGAGACCATCCTGCGCGAAGGCGTAGAAGAGGGCGGGGTCTACTCCTACGCCCTGGGAAAGCGGGTGATCCCGGTATCGCCCAACAGCTTCTACGCCTACCTCCAGGTGATCATACTCGGGCTGCGGGGTCTCCACATCGAGCAGGCCGCGCGCGAAATCCAGGGGCAGCTCGGACGACTCCAGGGAGAGCTCACGAGCTTTCAGGACGACTTCGACACACTGGGGCGGCACATTCGCAACGCCGCGGGCAAGCACGACGAAGCCGCCAGGAAGCTGTACCGGCTCGGTGACAGGTTGAAGCTGGCGGGGGAGACGCCGGTGGACCGGCTGTCCGAAAGCACGGGGGGGCCGTCCCATCAACCTGACGATAGCTGAGCGGTGCTTCGAACGGCGCATGGCTCTGCCGGGGTAAGGCCCCTGGCACGGGGGCACAGGCCCAAGCTGTCTACCAGGCAACCGCCCCCCTGTGCCGGGTGGAGGAGGTGGCTCCCAGGAGTAGGGATGCGCCATCGGCCAACCGCCCCCCTGTGCCGGGTGGAGGAAGAAGGTCTCTGATCCGTGGGCTGTGCTACAATTGGGATAGGAAGATGACGGGACTGGTTGACTCCTTCAGCCGGCGGATTGACTATATGCGCGTCTCGGTTACCGACCGCTGCAACCTCAACTGCATCTATTGCACCGACCGGTCACTAGCGCACCTTTCCCACGATGATATCCTCCGCTACGAGGAGATTCGTGCGATCGTTCAGGCCGCGGCACACCTGGGCGTCACCAAAGTACGCCTCACCGGCGGGGAACCGCTGGCACGATTGCACGTCAGCCGGCTTGTCAAGATGCTGGCTGAGCTGGATGGTATCGAGGAGGTCTCCATGACCACCAACGGTACCATGCTTGCCCGCCACGCCGCCGAGCTCAAGGCGGCCGGGTTGAGGAGGGTCAACGTCAGCCTGGACACTTTCAGGCCTGACAGATTCCGGCAGATAACCGGCAACGATAAGCTCTCTGACGTGCTGGAGGGAATACAGGCCGCCGCAGAAGCCGGACTGAACCCGGTCAAGCTCAACATGGTGGTGCTCAGGGGCGTAAACGACGACGAGGTGGTAAACATGGCCCGGAAGACGGCCACTGACGGCTGGCACGTGAGGTTCATCGAGCACATGCCGTTCGTGACCGCCACTGCGAAGGCTAACGGCTTGGTAGGCGTGGGTGAGATCGCGCGCATGATCGAGGATTCTCTGGGCAAGCTCACCCCCTACTTTCCCAGCTCCGGTAACGGGCCCGCGAAGTACTACCAGATCGCCGGTGCGGCGGGCACCATCGGCTTCATTGGCGCGGTCACCGAGTGCTTCTGCGCGCAGTGCAACCGCTTCCGGCTCACCGCCGACGGCGGCCTTCGGCCGTGCTTGCTGGATGATGATGAGATCGACGTCAAGGGGCCGCTACGCCGCGGCGCCACGACCAGGGAGCTGGAGGACCTGATCCGGAAAGCGGCCGCCGCCAAGAAGGAGCAGCACCACCTCGGGGAGAACCACCTGCCCGAGAAGCGCCGGATGCGCCAGATCGGCGGCTAGAACGGCCGCTCGTCTCAATCCGGGGCCGGGATCCTCACTTGCTGCGGGGTTGACTCCAGCCACGGCCGGCTCGCCTCCAGGTTTTCCCGGGCCATGCCGGTCTGGGCAATGCCGCCTTTTTCGTCACGCGGAAGCTCTGCATCACGCAGCTCGGTGGCGATGAAGTAGTTCTGGTAGGCCACCTCCACCTCAGCGGTGTAGCCCATGGTATCCAGCATGTGGTTGACACTGAACTTGACCGTCCGCAGCCGGGCGGGGTCGCGCACGTAGTTGCTGGCGACCCGGCGGGCATAGGCCATGGTCTCCTCCTCCAGTCGCTCGCGCGGGAAGACGCGGTTCACGAAACCGTACTGGCAGGCCTCCCAGGCGGTCATGAAGCGGTGTTCGAAGAGGATCTCCTTGGTCCGGCGCGGGCCGATGTCCCACGGCACCGAGAAATACTGCACGTGCGAGGGCAGGAAGAGGGCATCGTCCGAGGCAAAGAGCACGTCCATTGCAGCGGCGAAGATCCACCCCCCGAAGATGCAGTAGCCGTGCACCATGGCAATGGTGGGCTTGGGCACATTCCTCCAGCGCAGGCTGTTCTCCATGCAGATTGCCCGGACGCGCCGGTAGCGACCCAGCCTGGTGGTGGGGAAGCCCCGCTCTTCCCGCTCGGCCAGCTCCTCCGGCGTACCCAGGTCATGCCCGGCGGAGAAGTGCTTCCCTTCGCCGGAAAGCACGATTACCGCCACATCATCGTCCTCGGCAGCGCGCGCGAAGGCGTCGTCCATCTCCTCGCGCATCAGCCGGCTCTGGGCATTATAGTAGCGCGGCCGGTTCAGCCTTATCCGCGCCACCTCGCCCGGCTCGTACACTATGTGCCTGTATTCCATCGCGGTACCACCTCCTT
>Ga0180434_10002203_pt1 | contig 26558 bp, 19 predicted proteins | sample SS_ome_7_FD_132453 | JGI IMG/M metagenome (GOLD analysis project Ga0180434, IMG submission 132453) | Hypersaline lake sediment archaeal communities from the Salton Sea, California, USA - SS_1_D_2 metaG | ecosystem: Environmental > Aquatic > Non-marine Saline and Alkaline > Hypersaline >... | reverse complement strand
CCTCCTGTCACCACGATTTTCATATTGGGATTCAGTTTTTCTCCGTAAGGAGTTTGAATGAGATCTTTTTCCTCAACCGGTTCTGGGAGGTTAAAGTATTCCGGCTCCCAGCCGCTCTTTAACTTTCTCTCCACATCCTCCCTGGTTGCATAAGACATGTTTCCCTCCTCTTATTTGCCTGAATTATTCATAAAAAGTTGATTATGACTCTAATATTATGACCTTTCTATGAATCGGCAAGGCTCTTTTGATCCCATTTATTATAAACATTAAATTATCTGGTTTTAAGCATTTCTTCAAACCAGCTGCTGACACTCTTACTGTGGGCTTCACTTAAAAGACCCAAAAAATCTGAAGTTTCCCTGATGTTTTCTTTGACCATTTCTGGTTCGATGGATATGTCAATATCATAATGAAGGTCTCCGGAATCCTCTGACCTATCTCTTATTTGAGTCTGATTACAGGAGACCAATAGAATAAATACGAATAAAGATAAAAATAATTTTCTCATAAATATCCTTTCAAAATCATTGGTTCAACAGACATTGTATTTTACAGGTTTTGCTCCATTCAAGCATCATTTTTTTGTGAATAATTCAGGTTATTACTTAACCCGGATTATTCACGGATCAAGATTGTTGCGTTGTGGTGTTGAATGATAAACAAAATCAGAAAAATGACAATATCTAATTTAGAAAAATTGAATGGATATCACGTCACTTTTATTATGGAACAGAAAAACAAGTAAACAGGTATGACGGCACCGTTTTTTATATGACGGCACCGTTTTTAGAGGGGGGAGATTTGAGAAAACTGGATACCCTTATTATCAAGCGTGGTCCCTAAGACCCTATCCAACTCCGCTAAAGCCAGATTGTAATCAATAATCGCTCTGATCTCATTGCTTTTGGCTCTTGCCAGATCTCTTTGATACTGAAGAACAGTATAATTTGTTGAAAGTCCTACATCCAGCCTTTTCTCTTCAGCTTCCAGAGTCTTTTCAGCCAGCTTTCTGGCTGCTTTATAAGCTTGGATTCGCTTGTAATTTGATTTGACATTCCTTACTGCGTTTCTTATTTCCAGAAATGCCTGCTGTTCATTGTTCTGTAACCTCAATTTGGCCTGTCTGAAATTGACCTTTGCCTGAGCTAACTGAGCTCTGGAGAAAACGGTTTCCACTGGTATGGATAGGGTTAATCCCACAGACCAGTTTTTATACTCAAAGGAAAAAGCATCTTCTAAAGCTTTGGTGGCATCTCCAGGAATGGTTCCTACGATCACATCTGTGAGAGGATTGTTGTCTTTATACAGTATCTGAGTTCCGGACACACCCGGACTCCAGTAGGATGCCTGCAAATTCAGACCAGGAAGAAGCTGGTTTTTGGCGTAGTTCAATTCAATGTCCCGGCTTTTTATGTCGATACGGCTTGCCTTTAGGTCAGGGCGGTTCTGCATTCCTATGAGAAGAGCTTCATCAAGGCTGAGGTCTTTTTCCTTATAGGTGGGTTCATCCACAGGAGCTATATCTAAAAGTTTAATGTCCTCTTCTTCAGCGAGGTTAATAATGGTTTTTAAGGCGTCCTCATTGTTTTTGACCAAATTCTCAGATTCTATAATATCTGCTTCTCTGGCGGCCACTTCAGATTCAGCACTCAGTACTTCTATGGGAGCCATCATGCCCACTTCCATCTCTCTTCTGTTTTTTGCCAGTAAATCCTGGGCCAGCTTGAGAGACTGCTTCATGGCTTTTAGATTTTCAAGGCTGTACACAAATTCCCAATAAGCAGCTTCCACATCATAAACAGTCTGTATCAATGATTCTTTGAAATTGGCCTCAGATACTTGAGCGTTGTTGTTGGCCACAATGATTTCCCTGCGGGTTACTTTGAATCCAAAATCTCTTAAAAGAGGCTGGGTCAAAGCAAATGAAAGCCGGCTTCCATAACGCGGATTTATGGTCTGAAACTTTTGATTGGTGTCGCTTTTATAAGAATAAAGAGATGCGGTAATCGTCCCTCCTGTGGGAAAAAGCTGTTCAAACCGAACTCCATAATCATCAAACATCGAAGTGATTTGACCTGCCGCCTCAATCCAAGAATAAGAAGGATTATTGGTCTCCTGTGTGCTGTAATTGAAAGAAAGTGAAGGAAGAAACATTTCTTTTTGAACAGAAGCGGATATATCAGCAAGTTCAGGATTCAACACTTCGACCGCTATGTTGAGATTGTTATCTAAGGCAAATAAAATACACTGCTCAAGAGTCAGCTCTTTTTTAGTCTCCTGCCCGCTGAACGCGGCCATGGACATAAGAAAAAACATAAAGATTATGGCTGTCGTCTTTTTATTCATTTTGAATCTCCTTGTCATTTATTGGGTTCAAAGTTCATCCACGATCCATCCGTCAAGCAGATTAACGATTTTCCGTCCGTAAGCTGCATTTTTTTCTGAGTGAGTGACCTGAATGATGGTGGTCCCCGCTTCATTAAGCTCTTTGAGAAGCTCCATCACTTCTTCTCCCTCTTTGGTGTTCAAATTTCCGGTAGGTTCATCAGCCAGTATCAGTTTGGGATTGATGATCACAGCTCTGGCTACAGCCACCTTCTGCTGCTGCCCCCCGGATAGCTGATTGGGAAAAAGCTTTTTCTTTCCCACAATATTAAACCGGTCCAGCATATCGCACACTTTCCCCTTTCGCTCAGAGGTTTTTACTTTTTTATAAAGAAGCGGCGTTTCCAGATTTTCATAGACAGTCAGGTCATCGATCAGATGATACTGCTGGAATACAAAACCAATGTGATTTTTATGAAGATCTGTCAGCTGTTTCTCAGTCATCCTGTGAACAGGCCTATCATAGAAATAATACTCTCCTTTAGAAGGCTTATCCAGCATCCCCAGAATATAAAGAAGGGTAGATTTACCTGCTCCTGAAGGACCCATGATGGTGATAAACTCCCCCTCCTTAACATTCAAATCTATATTTCTCAAAGCATAAGTTTTCACAAAACCGGAAGAGTAATACTTATTGATCCTGTTGCATTTAATCATTTCCATCTCCTTGCATGAAGCAAAATTCTTTCGAGTCAATTATTTTCTTTTTAATTCTCCTTTTTTTCTGAACATAATTGGAATATTCGCATCGGTAGGCATTCCGATCTCAATGAGCTTCCAGTCTTTATTGTACTCTTTAATGACCCGTTTGATCACATCCACTTTATCCACTTTGTCCCCGTTATGATCTTCCCAGTCCACAATTTCAACTTTATAATGCAGGGTTCTTCTCTTTCCGTTAATTTTAACTTCTATATCAATGTTTTGCTCCGCACCTAAAGTGGGTATCTGAAGCACGACTTCCCTCATATCATCTCCTTTTCACATATTAATTGAACCAAAAATAATCTATTCATTCATATCTTATTGAATCAGCCGGATTAGCCGTGGCAGCTCTTATGGACTGATACCCCACTGTAAGCAGAGCAATGAGCAGAGCCAACCCACCTGCAAGTAAACACATCCACCATCTGATATTGATGCGGTAAGCATAGTTCTGCATCCACTGGCTCATCACATACCATGTGATGGGCCAGGCAATGACATTGGCTATAAGAACCCATCTGGTGAAATCCTTAGACAGCATGAAGATCACGCTCGAGACAGAGGCTCCCAGGACCTTTCGAATCCCGATCTCTTTGGTCCGCCTTTCTGCCATATAACTGGCTAATCCAAAAAGACCCAAGCAAGAAATAAATATGGCTAGAAAAGTGAAATCATTGATGATCGAACTCATTCTTTGATCAGTTTGATACTGTCTGTTAAAAACATCATCCAAAAAATCATACTCATAGGGATGACCTGCCGCAAACTGCTTCCACGAAGACTCCACAGACCGGACAGCAGACTGCGCCTTTTCAGGATTGATTCGAATAAAAATATAATTATGGGCCCAATTATGGGTCAGGGTAAACACAACGGGTCTTATTTCATCATGAAGGGAGCGGGAATGAAAATTCTTGACCACTCCGATGATCCGGCCCTCACGTTCCCATATGGAGAAAAGTTTGCCAATGGGAGATTCCAGTTCCGTAAAACGGACCGCTGCTTCATTGATGATGTAATTCTTCTCATCGGCAGCAAAGTCTCGCGAAAAGGCTCTTCCCTCTGTTATATCCATTTGAAAGGTCTCAAAATAGTCATAGTCCACAGCCGCAAAATTAATCACTTCATACTGTTCAGGAGTCCGGCCCTCCCAGTAAACCGGATTGATGTTTCCGATACTCAAAGGTGTGTTGCTGGCAGAAGTCACATTCAAAATATCAGAATTGCTGACCAATCTCTGCTTGAAGGCATCATAATGCCCCTGGATATCCTTGTTCATGGGAAGCCTGAGAACATAGCTGCGGTTAAATCCCAAATCCTTATTTTTTATATAATTCATCTGCCTTTGAAGGATAATCGAGCTGAAAATAAGAGCTACGGCTACAGTGAACTGAAATATCACCAGGACTCTCCTTAAAACCGGGCTTTTAAAACTCAGTGAACCGGATTCTCTCAGTGCTTGAATCGGAGTGAAGGAGGAAAAAAGCAGCGCTGGATAACTCCCGGATAGGATTCCTGTAAACAAAGCAATCCCCAGCAGAATCAGAATCAAGCTGGAGTTTTGATTCGGGTCAAGAACAAGCTGTTTTTGGGTCAAGTTGTTAAAAGTGGGGAGAAACATAGAAACCAGCAGCACAGCCAGAATAAAGGCTATTAAAGATATGAACACAGCCTCCCCAAAAAACTGCTTGATGAGATGACTTCTCCGGGCCCCGATCACTTTTCTCATTCCTACCTCCACAGCCCTGTTCCCTGATTTAGCTGTAGTGAGATTGATAAAATTAATGCAGGCAATGAATAATATGATGACGGCTATGGCTGAAAAAATATAAATATAGAGGATCCCCCCTTTTTCATTCAATCCAAAAAGGTGCATACGTGAAACAGGCTGAAGGTCATTGATCACAGTTTTGTTTTCAACCCTTTTGTCGTACTTCATGGTGGTTCCGGAAATTTTGGATCTCAAATCCTTAAGAGATACATTTTTTTCAAGCATGACAAAGGCTTGGGTCTCCAAGGCCCAAGTCTGAAGGCGCCCTTCACCTAATAGCTTGACTGAAGCCAGCATGTCAAACTGAAGAGTGGAATTCGATGGAACATTTTTCAATACTCCGGTGACTTTAAGGTCAGTGTCGTTATTCACAGTCAAAATTTTTCCCACCGGGTCCTGGTTCCTGAAATATTTTTGAGCCACTTTCTCTGAAATAACCACGGATTCCTTGCTGGTTAAGGCTGTATCCGGATCTCCCTGAAGGAGTGGAAAGGAAAACATGTCAAGAAAATCCGGGTCTACAAAACCCAAATCCTCGTAATAAGAATTTTCTTTGTGTCTTGTTAAGAAATGAAAAGTTCTGAATCGAGTGGACCTCAATATTTCCGGAAAGTCTCTTTTGAGAACATCATTGATCGCCCAGGGGCTTGTAGAGGTCCATTCTCCCTCTAAACTAGAGACCACTCTGAAAAGCCGATCAGAATGATCATGAAACCGGTCATAACTGAGCTCATCTTGAATCCAAAGAAAAATCAAAATGCAGCTGGCCATTCCCACAGCCAATCCGAAGATATTGATCAAAGAATAGACTTTATACTTTCTTATGTTCCTCAAGGCTGTTTTGATGTAGTTTTTTAGCATAAAAAAGCTTTCATCCTCATTGACATTAAAAATCAGGTTTCTTTATGCTGAAGTCTGAACAGCACACTCCCGAGATAGCCGGAATCATTGATCTCAGCAATGTAGAGTCCTGACTGGATATGAGCTTTCTTTTTGAGCATGGGTCTTGAGAGATTCTTCAAAAGATCCCCGGCTTCCCATTTTTTATTGCGGCTGTCGCACAAAAAAACCGGTGTCTTCTTCTCCACCAGTTTTTCTAAAATTTCACGTAAAGACATCGCTTCCTCTTCTTTCTTTATCATATTCTCAATAGGCACCGGCTAGTGAATAATCCAGTGCATTTTTTTTATATCATAAACTCTTCCTGAATATTTTCTGAAACAACATGGCCATCAAAAAGATGCACAATGCGGTTGGCGTATTCAGCATAGGCAGGTGAGTGAGTCACCATGACTATGGTGGTGCCGGCTTCATGCAGTTCACCCAGAATCTTCATCACTTCTTCTCCGTGTGATGAATCCAAATTACCGGTTGGCTCATCAGCCAGTATCAATTTAGGCCGAGCCACCACTGCCCTTGCTACCGCCACTCTCTGCTGCTGTCCTCCGGATAATTGTTGGGGAAAATGATTGTTTCTGGCCATAATTTCCATCTGTTCAAGCACCTCATTGACTCTCTTTTTTCGGTCTGATGATGAAAAACCAAGATAAAGAAGGGGCAGCTCGACATTTTCAAATACAGTGAGCTCATCAATCAAGTTAAAACTCTGGAACACAAATCCAATGTTTGATTTGCGCAGATTTGCTCGTCTTCGTTCAGAAAAGGCAGAGACCTCGGTATCCAAAAAAATATACTTTCCGTCCGAAGGCTTATCAATCAATCCAAGGACATTGAGCAGAGTGGATTTCCCACACCCTGAAGGCCCCATCACAGCGACATACTCACCGGCTTTAATATTTAGATTCACATTATTCAGAGCCGTTGTTTCTACTTCCTCAGTGGTGTATATCTTTTTGAGGTTTTCGGTTTTAATCATTTTTTTCTCCTTTTTATAGAATCCTCATGTTATTCTATTTATATAAGACGCATATTCATTGTTTTTAGTTTACTTTAAAACCAATCTATCCATATCTCCAAAACTCTCATAGGAGGACGTGATCACTTTTTCTCCGGGTTCCAGACCTTCAAGAACTTCATAAACTTCGGGATTCTGCCTCCCCAACCTTATTCTGCGCTTCTCGGCTGTTTCCCCAGATTTATCCACAACATAAACCCAGTTTCCTCCTGTAGTCTGGTAGAATCCACCTTTAGGAAGAAGTAAAGCTTCGGAAATATCTCCCAGTTCAAGCCGGATATGGAGCGTCTGCCCGCGAGTGATTCCTTCAGGTTCTTCATCTACAAATTCCATGTCCACCTCAAATTCTCCTTCAGTAACCTCAGGATATTTTTTGGTCACCTTAAGCTGGTATTTCTCTCCGGCAAACTCAAATTCTCCGGAACGGCCCACTTCGACTCGGGCTATATAATGCTCGTCAATCTGGGCTCTGACTTTGAACCCTTCAAAAACATCGATTTGCCCGATATTTTGACCGGCAGATTTTGACTGGCCGATTTCAGCATCTAAAGAAGTGAGATGACCGGATACAGGAGCCCTGATGGTCAATTTTTCCAGCCGCCCCTGTATGATCTGTAGATTGCCCTGCATTCGGTTAACCTGTTCTTCTAAGGCATCAACCTGACTTTCCCTGAATTCCAGGTCTTTCTCCTGGCTTTCAACAGTCAGCTTCCTGCGTTTTTTTAGATATTCATATTGATCCTTGGCTAGTTCATATTCATGTTCGGAAATCAAATCGTCTGTATATAATTTTTCGTAACGTTCAAATGTTCTCTTCTGCTGCTGGAGGTCATTATCAATATTTGCCAGCTCCTGACTCAACTGAAGCCGGTATCGCTCCATTTCTAACCGGGTATTCCGAAGATTATTGACCTGCTGGAACAATTCGGCTTCTCTCCACATGCTGTTTATCAATAAGTCCGTATTAGCCAGTTTTAATATCTTGTCTCCTTTTTCAACCACATTTCCAGCTTTAATATAAATCTCTTCCACTGTTCCGCCTTCCTCGGCACTTAAATAAAACTGATAGATAGGAAGAACATTCCCCATAACAGGTATAAATTCCTGAAAGGGTCCTTCCCTGACTGTGGATATGGTGAGCCTTTCGGCTTTGACATTTAAAGTGGATTGGCTCACTCCGAAAATGAGCATATAGACCACTACAATCACAAACAATCCCGCTGCAGCAAAGGTCGCGATTCTCTTAGGCGGCCATTTCTTTTTCTTGATCTTTTTGTCCATTCCCATGTCAATTCTCCTTACCCTGGCCTATTCATAAAAAAATGGTGATTTTTTTTATTAATAATTACTTCCAAGCGATACGCAAGACATTGTCAATAAATAAAATGAAGCGGTAATCCTTGCTCGTGAATAACCCAGGTTTATAAATCTCATTTTTTTCTTTGTTAACGGCTTCATTTTATCACTCGACTATTAATGCAATAAATGTGCCATATTAAAAAGACAGGGAAAAAGCTTGAATAAACCTCGTTTCATCTTAAAAAAGTGTTCAAAGTAGAACAAAGACTGTTCAATATCGAACAGTTAATGTATAATGTATCTCTCAATACGATTTATTTACCCTGAAAAAAAGCTAGGGAGAATAAGGCACATATCTTGCATTATTACCTAAAAACAGAAAGATCATGGCTCAATCACAAACCGAGGTTGCTGAATACAGACTTTAAGATTGACCAGGATAAATGGAGATTAAAGAATGAAAAAAAAATCCGGCAAAATTTTAATCATTGATGATAACGAAGATATTCTGCAGGCTGCCCGTCTTCTTCTCAAGCAACATGTGACTCAGGTTCATACTGAAAAAACTCCAGAATCGATCCCCACTCTTTTAAAAAATGACAATTATGACGTCATTTTTTTAGATATGAATTTCGCCAAAGGAGCCACCAGTGGTGAAGAAGGATTCCAGTGGCTGGATAAAATTTTAGAAATAGATCCCAATGCTGTGGTGGTCCTTATCACAGCCTACGGAGATGTGGAAATGGCAGTCAAAGCCATAAAAGAAGGAGCCACTGACTTTATTCTCAAACCTTGGCAGAATGAAAGACTGATCGCCACCCTTTCCACAGCCTTGAACTTACGGAGGAGCCGCACAGAAGCCAAAAACCTTCGTTCCAAACAACAACAGCTCAGCCAGGACATGGACCAGCCTTTTCATGAATTCATAGGAAAAAGTCAAGCTATCCAAAAAGTTTTTGTGGATATACAAAAAGTCGCAAAGACAGACGCCAACGTGCTTATACTGGGCGAAAACGGAACAGGAAAAGAACTGGTGGCGAGAGAACTTCACCGCCAATCACCTAGAGCTGAGGAAATCTTTATCAGTGTCGACATGGGAGCCTTGAGTGAATCTCTTTTTGAGAGCGAACTTTTTGGGCATGTAAAAGGAGCCTTCACTGATGCCAAAGAAGACCGGGCCGGTCGGTTTGAAGTGGCTTCAGGAGGAACCCTTTTTCTGGATGAGATCGGAAATCTCCCTTTGACTCTTCAGGCTAAGCTGCTCACAGTCATTGAGAACAGAAAAGTCACACGACTTGGTTCCAACAAGCTCATAGAAATCGATGTCAGACTCATATGCGCCACGAACATGAATATCCATGAAATGGTATCCCAAGATAAATTCAGACAGGACCTCCTCTATAGAATCAACACGGTAGAAATCAGGATCCCCCCTTTAAGGGAAAGAATTGAAGATATCCCTCTTTTAGCTGAACATTTTCTTCGCATATACTCAAAAAAGTATAAAAAACCCATAAATAAGATCAGCCCTTCGACCTTTAAACGCCTCGAAAAATACAGATGGCCTGGAAATGTGAGGGAGCTTCAACATGCTCTGGAGCGAGCTGTGATCATGAGTGAATCAAGGACCCTGCATCCCTCAGACTTTTTCTTTTCATCCTCTGAATCAAAAGGAGATTCTCTAGTATATGAAAACCTTGATTTATCAGAGCTTGAAAAACTAGCCATACATAAAGCCATGAGTAAATACAGCGGGAATATATCTCAAGCCGCTAAAGAGCTGGGTATATCCCGAGCCTCATTGTATAGAAGAATGGAAAAATATGGTCTATAAAAATTTCAGAACCAACTGTGTCATTCGAGTCTTAATCCTAGCTGTCAGCGTTTTTGCTTTTTTCCTAGTCCTCACTCAAACCACTTTATACAGCGCTCTGATCATCATCGGAATTTTTTTTATCTACCAAATATATGCTTTAATCCATTATGTAGAGAAAACAAACAGAGACCTTACCCGTCTTCTCCAATCCATTAAATACAGTGATTTCTCTCAATCTTTCAAAGGAGAAGGAAAGGGCAAATCATTTGATTTACTGAAAAACTCCTTCACTGAAGTCATGAATGCATTCAGAAAGACAAGAACAGAAAAAGAAGAACAAGCCCGATATTTACAGACTGTGGTCAAACACATTGGAGTAGGATTGATTGTTTTTCAGTCGGATGGAGAGGTCGAACTCATAAACAAAGCAGCTAAAAAACTTCTTGGCATCAACCAGCTCAAAAACATAAAATCTCTTAGGCCCTTGAGTGAAAAACTGGTTAAAACGCTTTTTGCTATCAAACCAAGAGAAAAGGCCACCATCAAGGTTGAAATCGACAGTGAATTCCTTCATCTTTCGCTTTATGGAACTGAATTTAAACTAGGCGGAAACAAATACTCCCTGGTCTCCCTCCAAAACATTCACAGCGAGCTGGAGGCAACAGAAATAGAAGCATGGCAGAAGCTGATAAGGGTTCTGACACATGAAATCATGAATTCTGTGACTCCTATTTCCTCTTTGGCTTCCACCATAAACGGGTTGGTCAAGGAAGACATGGTTTCTGAATCTTTGACAGATATCAAAGATGCAGCCCAGACAATAAAGAAAAGGAGTCACGGATTGATTCATTTTGTTGATGCCTACAGAAATCTGACTTTAGTAAAAAAACCGAATTTTGAAATATTTCAAATCAAAGAGCTTTTCTCCAGAGTAGAAAAATTGATGCAGACAGATTTCAAAGAAAAAGGGATTCAGTTTGATGTCAGAGTGGAACCCAGAACCCTAGAATTAACAGCAGACACAGAACTGATAGAGCAGGTACTGATAAATCTTTTGCTCAATGCTCAACAGGCTGTTTATGGCTGTAAAAACGCTGAAGTTCATCTTGAAGCCAGGCTGGATAAAAGAGGAAAAATTGTTATAGAGGTCAAGGATAATGGTCCGGGCATTCCTAAGGATAACCTTGAAAAAATATTCATACCTTTTTTTTCAACAAAAGAAGGAGGTTCAGGAATCGGCCTGAGCCTATCAAGACAAATCATGCGGCTCCATAAAGGAACCATAGGTGTGCATTCCAAACCCTACACGGAGACATCTATCATCCTCAGCTTCTAATATAAATAATTCATAAAAAAATGGCGATGCTTTCATTGATATTTTGTTTTCAGCGATATTCAAGATTTTTTTTAAGAGCCATTAGCTGATAATTTTTCTTGTTTTTATTTTCAATTTTAATCGCCATTTTTTTACCATTGAGGCGAGCCTATCTTACTGCATCTGCTTCGTTACAGGGCATTCGTAGTGAAGGACCACGACTTCATGCCCTGTGCCTTGCATCTACAGCAATCTCGACTCGTGAATAATTCATGTTAACTTGAATTATTCATTTTTTCTTTGTGTTGGAACCTTTGCTTGATGAGGAAGAGGTTTTGGATGTCAGCGTTGTTGAAGATGTTGATCCCGAAGATGAATGTCCCGTCTTTCCGGAAAGGCTGCCTCCCCCTTCTGATGGAGAATAAAATCCTCCACCTGAGCTCATCCGGCTCAGAGGAGAGATCCGCACATTGCCAGAGGATAATTTTAGTTCGGGACAACTTATCTCATTCTTGCTCCTTATATAATAGATAGACACTCCCATTTTACGGGCTGCCTGGATATCAGGATTCCAATCTCTAAACCGCATTGAATGAGCTTGGTTTTTAGAAAGGCCGCTTTTGGCTGCGGGCTGCACAAATGAGTTTTGAGACGAAGTTTTGGAGCTGAATTTGATTTGTGATTTTCCGTCATTTTTTGCGGCCTTGGGATTCTTTATAAAGCTGTAAGCCTCTGCGATCTTTTCATGGAGTTCATATTGAGTAAGTCGAGACAAAGCTTTTTCGGTATCTTTTCCAAGTCTTTTCCAGCTTATGGCTTTATTGTGAATCTCGGGAGATGTGATCCCTTCGTGCTTGACCAGGGTGACGTTAGTTCTTAAATAAGAATAAGACGAGAGAAGACTTTTTTTGCCCTGCTTCAATCCTTTTTTTACATTTTTAAAGATCTTCTTTAAATTTCCAGTCAAAATATAATGGGGAGCTGTTTTCTTTGATAACTGCTGCAACTTCGAATCAGGAAAATGGTCATAAACATCCCATAATGAATCAATTCCCACATCTTCTGAATCATGTGTCCACGAAAAATAAATAAAAGACCAGTCCACCCAATCCATTACAGTCCAGGGCCTCCAGGCAAAATATCCTGTGTACATACCGGGACGAATCACATAATCCCAACTCACCCAAGCCGGAGCAAAAGCATTACCGGGAATCCACACCCACCCTTTTTTCTCATTCCAGGTCCACACTCCCAGATGATAGGGCACCCAGCCCCAGGGTTCTTCAGGAATCCAGAACAATTGACCATTTACCGAAGTCCACTGACCGTAATGATAAGGATGCCATCCGCTGGGATAATATCGGTGAACATAAGGTTTCCATACGTATCCGTAAAAATCATCCCAAAGCCATTCTCCATAAAGCGAACCGTATTTTTTTTCAAAATAGATAACAGCTTCCGGATATCTGTGGAGAGGTTTGGGGAGAGCGCTTTGACCTTCATGCAGATTATCGAAATTCTTGTTTATGCTTTGATTCCATAACTTAAAATCAGGACTCTGAATGTCTTCTAAATAGCTGATTCGGTGATTGTTACCAATCCTGATGATTTGAGATTTTTTAATTTTTTCTTGAGATAAACTGTCCTCATCAGGACCGTACAAAACAAATGCTTTGCCCTCTAAGATACTGATATCTGTGCTTCCGTCCTCATTTGTTTTGACCAGAGAAACAGAATTATTATCCATATTTAAAGCCGCATTAGGAGTCATGATCTGAAATAATTCAAGACTCATATAGTCCCTGTACATCACATAAACCTGCCCTTTTTTTAGAACAAGATTGGTGATCTTTTTCCGGGAACTAAGGCTTTGTGCCAGCACAGTCTCCAATTGAATCTCCGTATTTTCTTCCAGTCTGAGTATGGTCCCTGTATCAAACTGCACTTCACATCTTCCGTTTTTCTCTGTACGGATGGTGTTTCCGGGAGCAACAGGAAAATTCAACACTCCAAATTCAGGACCTATCTGGTCTTCTTTAAACACGATGGGCTGAGATTCATTATTTTCAATGTAGCTTATATGTCCAAAATAAATATCAATCTGGGGATTGATAGCGTATTTGTAATGAGATCCAGAATAAGATAAGGAAGTCAATGTGGTTAACAAAAAAACAGAAAAAATAAAAACACCCGTTTTACCAAAACTTTTTTCTTCTTTTTTCATGTTAAGCCTCCTCTATGAACCAATACTTTTAAAAGCAAGTTTTATGCCAAATAGTATTAAGGGAGCAAGAAATGAGACTCAGGCTTTAAATTGTTCTTTTTTCAAACCAATTGTCCATTATTCACTACAGTTATGTAAAATTACAATCTGCCTTATGAATCCGGATCATTCACGATCCGGAGTTTCTGCCTGATTTTTTTATGAACAGAGCAGACTAAAAGATTCTTGCGTATCGCTGAAAAGAAGTGAATAATAGGAATGATTCAGTGGATCAAAAAAAACAGATCTCCAGCACCCTTGAAGACTATTCTCTCAGGCCTGTTCCTTTATCCGAGAGAAAATCCTGGATAAGCCTGACCATTGTGTGGATAGGCATTGCAGTGGTCATGTCTGCCATTTTCAGGGGCATGATGATCGGTCTTGGACTGGGTCATATTACCAGCATCGTCCTCTCTTATGTTCTGGGAGAGATTCTGCTCGTAGGGATCATGGCGCTTTCTGGTTACATCGGAGCTCGAACCGGACTTTCTACTCCGCTTATAGCTAATCTTTCATTCGGGCGGATAGGTTCTGTGTTGATATCCCTGTCTATAGCCCTGTCTCTTTTAGGATGGTTCGGGGTACAAGCTGCTTTTTTCGCTAGAACGATCCAGTATTTTTTCAATTCTGATTTTTCTTTGCCGCTTTTTTCATTTGCATGTGGAATCATCATGATGATTCCTGCCATTTTCGGAATCAGAGGATTGAGTGCACTAAGCTGGATCGCTTCTCCCTTTGTCCTTGCTGTTTTCATTATCGGTCTCATAAAAAGCGGATTTGATTTTCTTCCCCTTCAGACTCTCACAACCTTAGCCCAAAACCATCAGCCCGATCCTTATCCTTTGACTGTCGGAGCTGCCGCATCTGTGGTGGCCGGTGGATTCATCGTGGGAGCGACCACAAGTGCTGACATATTCCGTTATTCCCGCCCCAGATTCAAAAATATTTTGGGAGCCGCCACCGCAGCAATGGTGGTGAGCGCTTTTCTTCATCTTGCAGGTTCTGTCTTTGCAATGAATACAGGACTTTACCATGAAAATCTTCCAGAACTCATCATCTCCTCTGATTATCTCGGTCTGGGATTTATTGGTTTTTTGGTCCTTCTTTTAGCCCAATGGACCACCAATGACAGCAATATTTATTCATCTGTCCTGGCGCTGAATAATATATTCAAGACAAAAAGGTGGCTGGTCACTATTGGAGCCGGAATATTTGCTTCAATGCTGGCTGCCTTGGGAATTTTGGAAAGGCTGGAGCTTTTTCTGATTTTTCTTACCGTCAGTATTGGTCCCATCGGAGGCATCTTCATTTGTGACTATTATCTATTGAGAAGATTCAAAACCATAGAATTAGCAAAAAACAGCACACATCCTGCAAACATCAAGGCCCTTGGAGTCTACCTGGTATCGGTTATCCTGGGATGGGTGACTTCGGGACACCCTTTTATTATTCAAATTTTCCCTTTTTCGATTTTTGCCTTTAATGGAATCATATCTTCAATCATTTTATATTATGTCATCATGAAAATTTTTCCGGAAAAGGAGAATAAAAATGGCTCTCAAACAGGTCATAGAAACTCATGAATTTTTGGATACCCCAAAAATCAAAAAAACTGAAGTGGCTCAATTCCTTAGAGACTGGGGCCTTAAAAAGCAGGAGATTGAACTCAAGGAAATTGAAGGAGAAAAAGGAAAAACCCTTTTTGTTAAAATATGCATTCCCGGAAAAAAAGGAAAATCCAAAGGCGGCTCCTCCCCTACTCTGGGGATCATCGGACGTCTCGGAGGAATAGGAGCCAGACCTGCTCAACTGGGATTGGTTTCAGACGCTGATGGAGCTGTGACAGCTTTAGCCACAGCTCTTAAAATTTCTTCGATGAGGGAAAAAGGAGATTATCTGGAGGGAGATATCATCATTTCAACTCATTTGTGTCCCCAGGCTCCTATCATTCCCCACCATCCAGTCCCGTTTATGAATTCACCTGTTTCCATAGCCGTGATGAACCAATATGAAGTGGATGCTCGAATGGAAGCCATTCTTTCTGTTGACACCACTAAAGGGAATAGGATTATAAACCACAGGGGCTTCGCCATATCCCCAACCGTAAAAAACGGATATATCTTAAGAGTCAGTGAATCCCTTTTAGATATTATGCAGTCAGTAACCGGCAAACTGCCGGTGGTTTTTCCCATAACCCTTCAGGATATAACCCCTTATGGGAACGGCGTTTTCCATCTCAACAGCATCATGCAGCCCTCCACAGCAACCCAGGCTCCTCTGGTAGGAGTGGCCATCACCAGTGAAGTGCCTGTGCCTGGATGTGCTACAGGCGCCAATCACTTGATAGATATTGAGTCCGCTGTCCGGTTTGTTTTAGAAGTGGGGAAAGCTTGGGGCAAAGGAAAAAGTGAATTCTATGATAAAAAAGAATTCCAGAAACTGCTCAATCTCTACGGCCCCTTAGACCACCTGCAAACCCTAGGAAATATATAATGACTTATTTTATGGGTTGGCCCTCGGGATAGCTCTCGATGACTTCTCTGGGGACTTCATAAACTCTGTCCCAACCTCCAAGGCGTTCCAGAACCCTGGGAGAAGTCACTCCTCTTTTCTTACCGTTCTCAATGAGATAAACAGACCTGTTCGGACGGCTGCTTTTTTCCATGACCAGACAGCCTTCAAAACTGAGTTGGATCATGGGCCCTTCTTCCATTTTCATAAGAGTCGCTTCAGATATTTCTTCTAAATAATCCCAGGGTTCTTTCTCTCTTCCGATGCTGTAGTTAAAATAATACAAGCTCTCAAGATCCTTAAAAGCTCTTCTTATGTAATCTCCAGGCCCCCTTCTCTCAATCATATAAACTGTATCATTTCGGGCCTTTATATACTTTCTGTGCAGATAGGCAAGATTATCTCGTGAAGGCCATCTGGAAAATTCATAATCCATTTGATCTAGTATCTCTCTGCATTTCGAGACTTGATAAGGCAGAACTCTGGCTTTGGTCATCTCTTTCTCCAGTTCTTTAAAGGAACGGGAAAGATAAATAAACCCATTGTACAGGTTGGTCCTTAAATAACCGGCTCTGAAATATCTTGAGCTCTGAGCGGTTAGCTTCAGGAAAAGCCGGCATGAAGCTGAGAAAGCTTCTGACTTGAAAAGAACAGCCTGTTCCTGATCCGTGATCACTCCATTCCATCCTTCAAAATGACTGTAACTATTTCTTGCCAACAGATCAGCCTGCTCTTCCAGTTCATGACCCAGCTGCAAGATATTATCTTTTCTGTCTCCAAACAAATGAAGGCCCAAAAGGCAGATAAAACCAATAAGTAAGACTAACTTTGCCGTTCTTTTCATGTTTAAATCCTCCCTAATTAACTTAGACTATTCATAAAAATAGCGATGTTTTTATTATCCTGACCTATTCATAAAAAAATGGCGATGTTTATATTATTTATTTTTAGCGACATACAAGATTTTATCAAGGAAAATATTTTTATTTTCCCTGTTTGTATTTTTTATCTTAATCAACATTTTTTTGCCATTGAGACAATTTGATCCTCATCCGTGAATAATCCAAGCTAGAACAAAGAAGAACAGCTAAAAATCAAACCTGTAAACAAGTCCGGCTTTGATTCCTAAGCCTCCAATGTCAGCTTTTACTTCTCCTTCATCAGCCTCGGCAAAAACATACTGAGCGCACAACTTGATTCCTAAAGAAGATGAAAAGTCATAATAACATCCGCCCTGAAAACTGAATCCTAATACAGAACCACTGACAGAACTGACCGGGAAATCAGGAGGATATTTCTCTTTATAACTAAGATAATCAACACCAGGCCCTAAGAACAAAATAAATCTGTTTAAATCAAAAAGATATCTTAAGGACAAAGTAATGTCAGATATCATTAAATCAACCGCTTCTTTAGTCACCGTTAATTCACCCTTATCAGAGAGAAATCGATATTCAATCCCTAACTCTAAGTGTCTCTCAAGAAAAAATGGAAGCCTATAGGAAAACTCACCACAGAAAACCCACGCGCTGTCCCCATAAACTTGCTTAAAAACATCATCCTTCATTAAATAGGTTCCTCCTGAGACAGTTAGCCGTGATTCTTTGACTTCTTTATTCTCCGCTTTAAGAAAAGCAGGAATTAATAAAAACAGAAAAAAAACAGAAATGATTCTTCTCATTTGAAATCACTCAATTGTGACAAAAGCGGGAGCTCCCTCTATATTTTGGCTGTTTACCGCTGTCACTGCAAAAACTCTTTCAGAACTTTGGTTTGTATTTCTAACCACATATTCAAAAATATTTGCCATCACCTCATCCATATAAATAAATTTCCTCCAAGGTTCTATCTTATAAACTTTATACTTTGTGATACTGCTGTTCCCCGGATTCGCATTCCATGCGAGCCGAATGATATTCTCATAGTAGAATAATCCCTTGTTCAGTTTTTCTTCTCCTCTTAAATCCAACGGTGGCAGAATATAGGCTGTTTGAATCTTATGACCCGGAGTGATATCACTGACAGTTCTTTGTTCACCATTTAGAAACTCAATCATCAAATCATATTTCAATGAATGATCCACCCCAAAATGGGCTGCCGGCATATTCTGGGCCAAATATCCGTATTCCCCTGTTAATTCACGAAATCCTTTTAAAAATTCTGGCTCTCCTAGATGTCCTGCCTCATACAAACGAAGCTTAGCACCTATACCTCCGGTTCCTCCTGTTTGATCTGAGATAATCTCAATCTGGATCCAATTTGAATCATCCACATCATTCCTTAATAAAACATTATGTCTTATTCTATCCGTGATATATATATCCAAATCTCCATCATTGTCAAAATCGCCCAAAGCACTGGACCTTGGATCATCTGTATCTAAAGAAGCGACCAGAGCGCTGATATTGATAGACACAAAAGAAAAGTTGCCCTGACCGTCATTCTGGTAGAAATACCCCCCTGATTCATACAGGTCCAAGTCTCCGTCATGGTCAAAATCTCCAAAACAGCAGTGATATCCGTATTTCATTCCTGAAGTGCTCATGGTTGAGTACCTGTGGAAAATCCCTTCTCTGTTCTTATACAAGGCGATTCTGTTATTGCCTATAATAGAAAGATCTAAATCTCCGTCATTGTCAAAATCGGCAAAAGTCATCCCGTTATCTCTGACATTTATAGACAATGGAAGGCCCAGACTGGCCCCCGCTTTATCAAAATAACCATTTCCGTCATTGAGATATATGGTGGATGGTGGAGCCCATTTGGCTTCTGCCAGGTCTATATCTCCGTCCTGATCCACATCCACCGCACTCACCCCCTGAACAAATCCATTCCATTCTATTCCCCGATAATCCCATGTAAAAGTTCCATCGCCGTTATTAATATAAAAGTTCTTTAACTGTTGAGGGGGAGAGGGTTGAGGATTGAAAGAGTCTATTCCTGACAGAGGATTTGTGAAATAGAAATCAATATCTCCATCTCCATCAAAATCAGCAGCAGCCACTCCCCTCGAAAAAGCATCTCGGTCTTGCAAAGGAAAAATATTCTCGGTAACATCCTGAAAATAGCCGGTTCCATCATTTTCATAAATATGATTGAATGAAGGGCTTATCCCTCCATACGTGGTGGTGGAAAACAGATCAAAATCCTTGTCTTTATCAAAATCAGCAAAAACAGCTCCATGTGTCCCGAATGGATAGGCATCATCCACCCCGCGTGCAAAAGCTTCATTTGCAAATGTACTCCCATAATTCATATACAGAAGATTTTCCACGCTGAGTTCCCCACTGTTCTTATGATTTTTAATATATATATCCAGAAGCCCGTCACTGTTAATGTCCACCCAACAAATCCCATGACTCCCAAAATAGCTGGCCCCACCTACTTTATATTTCTGGGTAACATCGGTGAAATGAAGACTTCCCGTTAAAAAAAGAGGAGATAACACAAAAATAAGGGCAGCCACAAATGACCGTTTTGCAGATTTTATGAAAGAAAGAACAGAACGCTCCATGGAACTTCAACCAAGTTTGCCACCCGAGATTTTTTTTGTCAACAAAATTCAGAATTATTCTCGTTTGTCTGAAGTTTTCGAGAATCAGAAATAAAGACTCTATTTACTGAAAACCTTTTTCTATGCTAACATGGATTCTGGACTTTTAAAAAAATGAACAGAACCAATTCAATGAAATCAATCAAAACAATTTCTTATTTGTTCATTATTTTTCTCATTGTCTTCCCAAGTTGTTCTGAAAAACAAATATTTGACAGACTCAGCGCTGAGTCGAGGTCAACAGAAGGCATTCCGCTCAGCATGCTAAAAAGCGATAGGGATAATCTTATCTACTACCATAAAAAATATGTTACATTTAGATTCGAAACCAATAATGATACTCTAGTCATAAAAAGCAAGCTCTCGGGAAATTTCAATATCTCTATCAATATCATTTCTGATAAAAAAGGAAAAATTGCTATAAAAGCAGAAAATTCTAAAAACAACACAAATCAAAAAAAAGAACTCTCTTTTCCTCTAAAAAAAGGCTTTAATGATATCGACTTTAACCTAAACCTCAAAAAAGGCCAGAATATAATCATCCAAAATTCTGATAATCTGGACATTATATTTTCAACACCTATATTGTATAAATCTCTTCCCCCAGAAAAAAGAACCAATGTATTCTTGATTTCTGTGGACACTTTAAGCTCACTTCATATGAGCCTTTACGGATACCATCGAAAAACAACCCCCAATATAGAAAAATTTGCTCATGACTCTGTTGTTTTTTCGAATGCCTTCTCTAACTCATCCTGGACAGTGACCTCTCATATGAGCTTATTCACCTCCCGTCATGAACATGAGCACAAAGTAGAAGAGAGAGCTGAATATGAAATAAAAAACCAGAAACTGATACAGGTCAAACCCCCTTATATCATTCCCCTCTCCTATGATATCCCTTTTTTTCCTGAATACCTATCCAAAGAATTCGTGAACCTCAGCTACAATGGGGGAGTTAAGGTCGATGCTCTATTCGGCTTTTACAGAGGTTTTGACCTTTACTGGAGCAACAATGATCTTTATTCCCAAAATGCAGCGGCTGTTATGTTTGAAGAAGCAAAAAATAAACTACTGAAGTCTAAATTCCCCAAATCCTTTTATTTTCTTCATACCTACCACGTCCATGCTCCCCATAATCCTCAACCCGACTTTTTAAACCAAATTCCCAGGAAGACTCAAATGAAAAAATTCGATTTCAACAAAGACCTGGGAGGAAACAGATGTATATTCAAGAAAACAAATGACAACTTCAAGGAAGATGTCAAAGCACTTTACGATGCAGAAATAATAAGCTTTGATCAGTCTTTTGGAGAATTCATTGATTTCCTGAAAAAGCATAACCTGTATCAAAACGCCATGATTATCCTTCTATCAGATCATGGAGAAGAGTTCTTCGAACACAAAAGATGGGCTCATGGCTCTGACTTATACAATGAACAGATAAAAGTCCCTCTGTTAATAAAATTCCCAGAACAACAATACAGGGGCAAAAAAATAGAATCAAATGTCAGCCTTCTTGATGTGCTCCCCACCATCATGGATTTTTACAGTATCAAGTATTCCAAAAATATCAGAGGTCAGTCTCTGATTCCTCTTGTCCGAACCAGCAAAACAGTGGAAAGACCTATCCTGACATCCATATATAAATTCAAGCCTTTTGAACTGCTTCCCGGGAAAATAGCTGTGATTCAAGGTCAATACAAAATGATATTCAACAAAAGATACACCCCGGAAACATACAAATATTTTGAATACCCACCTCCGAGCATAGAATCGACCCTAGAGCTTTACGACCTCAAAAAAGATCCAGGAGAAAGAAATAATTTGTTTTCTAAAAACATCAAAATCAAAGATGAACTTTTGGATTATCTCAAAAAAATGATGAGTGAAATGGATCTCGCAAAAAGAAGAAAAGGGAGAGAAGAGAAAGTATCCAAAGAGATGCTCGAAAAGTTAAGAACCCTGGGTTACATCGATAAATAAATCATTTTAAAAAACCATAGAATTGCTTATCATATAAAATCATTTACTGTATATTCTTATATAAGCATAAGCTTGAACAGAAAACAGTGACTAGATCGGGCAAATTTTTTTTCTGAAATGAAGTACCTAGAAAGGGTAGTAAGAGCTACAGATAGAATTTCATCCCCTTTTCTTGATTCTGCTTTAAAGTTTGTTTCATACAGAAAAAAATTAGATTCCCTTATCCAACGGATCGAAGACAAGAGCATTAAAAAACTGAATAGTATAAATAAATTTCTCATTATCCCTGACATTAATATTGGAGACGCCTTGAATTTTCAATCATTTATAGCTGTTTTAAAAAAGCACTTGCCTGCATCAGAAATCCATTATATCTATAAGAAAAAAGCTTATCCTCTTATTAAAGCAAATCCTTATGTGGATGTTCATTATCCTCTCTTTAAACACTCTGGAATCCCCTCTTTAGAAGATATCGATGTCTTAAAAAAAGTAATGATAAAAAATAACTATGACCTTATTTTTAATTTTTGTCCGTACTTGTCTTTCTCCGCATTAAGATACCGTAAAGGAACAGTCATACATCCCATAAGACTCATATCCAGTGTGATAAGGGCATGCAGTTCAAGCAATCAGACCGCGCATATCACCTTTCAGCTAAATCAATTCGGAAATCAGTTAGCCTACAGGATTAAAGCTTCAATGAACCATGAAAACAGAAAGAAAAATGACTTTTTCAAGAATCAGCTCTATACTTACCATGACTTATATCTGAGAGCCCAAGAGACTTCAGAGAGGCTTGGTATTCTTTCCGCTAAAAAAACAGTAATTCTCAATCCGGATGCTTCCTGTCCTTATACTTTAATCCCAGTAAAATTTCAGGTTCAAATTTTGAATGCAGTTTTATCCATGCCTTCTGTGGATCAGGTCCTTATGAATCGGGGCCGAACATACAGAAAAATAGAAAAAGATGTCCTCAATCAAATCCCTGAGAATTTAAAAGAAAAAATCATCCTTTTTCCTTTAGATACCCCTATTGATGAATATGCGGCTCTTACTGATAAAGCTGACGTCTATATTTCAGCCGATACAGGACCCATGCACATAGCTGCCACTGAAAAATTAATTATGGATTCAGAACAAAGATTTAAAAATCAGACCGCAATCATAGGTATTTTCGGAGCCACACCCAGCAAGCTTTACGGATATGACTCTTTCTCAGACGATCACATAGATTCATCACAAAACGCTCCGGCTAAAGCTTTTGAAGGCCATCCTCCTTGCAAGAATATCACATGTATCAACAAGGCCTTTAAAAAATGCTCTCAAATAAGATGTTTTGAGGGTATTGATGTTGACGAAATAATCGAATATATCCGCTCACTCGTTTAACCTTGGTGGGTTCCGTTAATAGGGATTATTCACGAGTCGAGATTGCAAGCTTGATGAAGGAAAGTGCAGGCTGATTTTATGAATAGTTCAGGCTACCTAAATTATTCACGAGTCGAGATCGCTGAAGATGCAAGGCACGGCTCATGAAGTCGTGGTCCTTCACTACGAATGAGCCAGTAACGAAGCAGATTCAGTGAAATCGGCTCGCCTGAAAGGTAAAATCAGCCTGCATTAAATTGAATTACAAAACACACATGAAGAAATAAGCTTTGTTCGTTAACATGTCATTCATAAACTTATGATCATGAGAAATGAAGGAAAGTGCAGGCTGATTTTATGAATAGTTCAGGCTAGTAATCATTGAGGAAAGACTTTAATTTCTGTCTCCGTCGAGGCCCTCTTAATTTCCTTAAAGCTTTGGCTTCAATCTGCCTTATTCTCTCTCTAGTGACTTTAAACTGCTGTCCCACTTCTTCCAGGGTGTGTTCATTTCCACTTCCCAGACCAAATCGCATTCTCAGCACCTTGGCTTCTCTTTCTGTTATGGAATCCAAAACCTCTTCTATCTTTTCTTTTAAAGTTATGTTGACTACGGTATCTGGAGGAGAAGGGAGTATTTTGTCTTCAATAAAGTCACCCAGTTGGCTGTCATTATCCTCACCAATGGGTGTTTCCAATGAAATCGGGGCCTGAGAAAGTTTGATGATTTTTCTTACTTTGCTGACGGGCATATCCATCCTTTTCGCCAGTTCTTCACATTTAGGTTCCCGTCCCTTTTCCTGCACAAATATCTGTGACTGCTTGATAAGTTTATTTATGGTCTCGATCATATGCACCGGAATCCTTATCGTTCTTGCCTGATCACAAACCGCTCTAGTGATAGCTTGCCTGATCCACCAAGTCGCATAAGTAGAAAACTTGTATCCACGTTTGTATTCAAATTTATTCACTGCTTTAATCAAACCCGTGTTTCCTTCTTGAATCAAATCTAGAAAGTGAAGCCCTCTATTGATATATTTTTTGGCTATTGAAATGACTAATCTTAAATTAGCAGCAACCAGCTCTTCCTTAGCCTGCTCGCTCATCTTCTGCTCCATCTTGATCACGCGCATTATCTTTTTCATGGTATCAAAGTCAAGGCCTACCTGTTCCTGAATGGAAACGATCAATTTATCAGTGTCTTTTATTTGTTTTCTAATATAGAGCTTCTTTTTCCGTTTGCGTTTGCGCCTGTAAGCAGCCTCTAACTCCTCCTTGATCTCCTCAAGTTTGTTAATTCCTTCCAGCTTCAGCCTTAAATTCTCTATGGCTTCTCCAATGATTTCAGGCTTGATTTGAAGGGCCCTGAGTAAACCATTGATTTGAGAAAGAATTCTCAGCGCTTCTGTTCTCTTTTTATTTGATCCAGCAATCCGTTCAAGTTCTGAGTAGTATTCTCTGATTTGCGATATTATATTAAATATTTGGTCCTCTTTTTTCTCAGCACTTTCTCCTGAGAGGCCGCATTCATCACAATCGAACATATTGTTAAGGACCTTCTCATTATGCTGATACTTTTCCTTTACATCACAAATCAATTCAAATAAAAACGGAGTGCCGGAGAGCGCTTTCAATATGTTTCGTTCACTTCTTTCAATCTGTCTCGCTAAGGCCACTTCTCCCTCTCTGGTTAAAAGGGAGATGCTTCCCATTTCTTTTAAATAGAGTTTGACAGGGTCCGTGGTCCGTTCAATCCCCCTGATACGAGTTTTTTCTGACTTTTTTGGCTGCTGCTTGATCTCTCTCTGTCTGTTTCTGATCCTTATCTTATACTTATCCAAGGCTTCAATAAACTCATCGAATTCTCTTTCTGTATCAAATCCTTTCTCAAGCAGACCATTGATCTCTTTTATGAAAAGAAAACCCCTTTCTCTGCCCAGCTGGAGAAGTTCCCGTTTCCTCTCCTTTGATCCAATTTTTAAACCTTTTTTCTTTATTTCTTTTGTTTGAGTGAATAATTCCGGATTGCTTGCCATCTGAAAGTCTCATTCTCCTTTTTATGAGAATCGAAATTGTATGGGCTTTTTCTTTTAAGAGTATCTGATCCCGTCTTATTATCCTTGAAAAGATAATTCATAGGACTAAAAAATATATGGAGTATAGTTGAAAATCACAGGTATAATTCTCATGAACAATAGATTATCGCATATTCTCATATAAGAATCAAATTTTTTGACATATTCATAACCATCCCTAAAACCACTAAGAAGGGAAAAGCATGAAATTCGTCATCCCCTATCCTTTCCCTCTTTAGATAAACAAAATTTCAAACGGAAATAGAGAGGCTTACTGATGTCGTCAAAAATTTGATATTGTTTGAATAAAAAGTTAAACTAATAATGGTTATTATTCATATGAGCAGCAAAAAATCCGTGAGCAACAAACTCATCGTCCTGTCTAATCGGCTTCCTGTAAGTGTCAGCAGAACAAAGAAGCAAATCAAGATAAAGGAAAGTCCGGGTGGACTTGCCACAGGACTTCGTTCTTTAAAACAGCAAAAAAAAGTTCTTTTTATCGGCTGGCCGGGTTATATCCCCAAAAACAGCAAAGAAAAGGATTATATAAAAGAACGTCTGATTCATGAACACCAATGCTATCCAGTTTTTCTCACCCGCACAGAGTTAGACCACTATTACTATGGATTTTCAAACAGAACTTTATGGCCCTTGTTTCATTATTTTTCATCCTACAGCACATTTGAGGAAACTGAATGGAATGCTTACCAAAAAGCCAATCAAAAATTCTTTCAAGAAGTTATCAAAACTGCAGAACACAATGACACTTTCTGGATACACGACTATCATCTCATGCTGTTACCCAGACTGGTAAGGAAAATATTTCCCAAAAGTGCCATCGGCTTTTTTCTTCATATCCCTTTTCCTTCATCAGAAATATTCAGAATACTGCCATGGAGGACGGAAATTTTAGAGGGACTCTTGGGTGCTGACCTATTAGGATTCCATACTTATGAATATGCAAGACACTTTCTAAGCAGTACTCTAAGGCTCTTAGGCTACGAACATGAATTTGGATCTATTTCCATAGATGATCGAATAATTCGAGTTGATAATTTTCCCATGGGAGTGGATATTGAAAAAAATAACAAACTCCTTGCAGATCCTGAGGTGCAGGAAGAAACAGAGCAGTGCCGGAAAAGATTAGGGAAAGAAAACAAAATCATCCTCTCAGTAGACCGACTGGATTATTCAAAAGGCATACCTCACCGGCTGAAAGCTTTTGAATCTTTTCTAGCCAGAAATCGAAAATGGCAAAAAAAGATCACCTATATTATGCTTTGTGTACCCTCAAGAACAAAGGTAAGTCACTACAAACAATTGAAAAAAGAAATCGACCGGCTGGTCGGAAACATAAACGGCAGATTCGGAACTCCCAGCTGGACACCTGTGAATTATATCTATCGATCCCGTCCCTTTCGAAAACTCATCTCTCTGTATTCAGCAGCAGATATCGCTTTAGTCACCCCAGTAAGGGACGGCATGAATCTCGTAGCCAAAGAATATGTGGCTGCTAAAAAGGATAACAACGGAGTGCTGATACTGAGTGGAACCGCAGGTGCCGCAGAAGAGCTGGCGGAAGCCTTGATCGTT
>Ga0180434_10002202_pt1 | contig 26565 bp, 10 predicted proteins | sample SS_ome_7_FD_132453 | JGI IMG/M metagenome (GOLD analysis project Ga0180434, IMG submission 132453) | Hypersaline lake sediment archaeal communities from the Salton Sea, California, USA - SS_1_D_2 metaG | ecosystem: Environmental > Aquatic > Non-marine Saline and Alkaline > Hypersaline >... | reverse complement strand
GAGATCAATGTTGACTCAATTATACGTCAGGTTGGTGAAGATGACAATTTCTATGATCCAAGAGTAAGATGTCGGTATCGGGATAATTACGTATGGATACTCGATCGTAACGAAAGGGTAACCCAAAAGGGCAAGGCATGTGGTAGACTTGGCCCATAACTTTAGTACCAAGATACCATTGCTTGGAATACTAATGTATGTTACAATCAAACTGCGCCCATAGTTTGTGTGATTACTATGGTGGTGGCAGTCATCGGTACATTCTTTGCGCTTCGTCTGCAACCTTTTTCACAACACAGCCTTTGGTCGAAGCCCAATCAATCAATACAATATTCGTGAAAACGCCCTGATGGTATGTATCTATTCGAGGAGGGGGAGAAAATGAGTAGGAAAGTAATCCTTCGTTTTGTTTTTGTGTTGAGCTTGGCCCTTGCCGGTCTGGCCGCATTTTTGGGCCTGATGACCAGCGGACAGGAGCAGGTGTATGCAGCCCCAGCCCAGTCTGTGAGCGAGGATGTTTTTGCGCCTCTGGATGGCCCAGCCAATGTGGAGGGGCCTAGTGCGCCAGCGGCTCCTCAGGCTAGTGGTGACGTGTATTGTGTCGATCCACTGAGTGGCACCTTTGCGCCTACCTGCACCTTGTTCTTTACCAATGTGCAGGCTGCCGTGGATGCCGCAACCGGGGGAGAGACCATCAAGGTCGCAGTTGGCACTTACACCGATACCGATGGCGATGGCGCAGTGGTCAGCGTCACCAAGTCGGTCACGCTGACCGGCGGCTACATCAGCCCCACCTGGACTACCTCCGACCCTGTGGCCAACCCCACCATCCTGGATGGAGAGGGGGCTGTGCAGGTAGTCTATATCACTGCCCCTGCTTCGATCGTCGAGGGTTTCCATATCTGCAATGGTTTTGTTGCTCCTGGCCCAACATCTCGGGGCGGCGGTGTCCGTATCGACGAGGTCGCCAGTGGTGGAGTGACATTGGGGAATAACCACATCTACAGCAACACGGCGAGTTATGGTGGTGGTGTCTTCTTGCGGCATAGCTCCAGTATCACACTGAGTGGTAACACTATCTACAGCAATACAGCGGTTAACGGTGGCGGTGTTTATATGTATACCGTCAGCGATGCTATATTGAGCGGAAATGTCTTCCTAAACAACACGGGAAGTGCTGTCGGTGGCGCGATCCGCATGTCCATGAGCGCTGCCAGGCTGGACAACAACGTTATTGCCGATAATCAGGCTGTAGCATTCGCAAGTGGGGTGCAGGTAGAGGCGGGAAGCACCATCAACCTGCGTCACAATACCATTGCCCGTAATACCGGCGGTGACGGCAGTGGTATCCGCATAGTGAGTAATGGAATCGCAGTACTGACTAATACCATCTTGGTCAGCCACACTGTGGGTATCACCGTCCCGAATGGCACTGCTACTTTGGTGGCCACCCTCTGGGGCACCGATACCTGGGCGAATACCACGGATTGGGGAGGTGCTGGCACGATTAGTACCGGCACCATCAATGTTTGGGATTATCCAGACTTTGTAGACGCCGACTACCACATCGGCGCGGGCAGCGCGGCGATTGACCGCGGCGTGGACGCGGGCGTGTACATCGACCGCGACGGCATAGTCCGACCCCAGGGAGGGTTTGACCTCGGCGCGTATGAGGTTCCGACGGTTCTCTCGCTCAACAAAATAGTAGATGTTCCCAATCCCGACCCAGGCCAACGGATCACCTACACGATTGTCGTTACAAGCAGCGGCGGGGGCGCCACTAACGTCCTCATCACCGACACCTGGGAGCCTGCCGGCGCTCTGACTATTGCCGGGCCGATCGTGCTCGATCCGGCCAGTGCGGGCGTAACGGGAACATTCCCATACACCCTGGCCCACGGCGTCACCATCACTGCCGGGGAGAGCGTCACAGTTACCTTCCCGGTCACCGTGAACGCGGCAGGAGGCACCATCATCACCAACTCAGCCACTGCCAACAGCAATGAGGACATTGTGAGCGATGCCCATGTGCTGACGACGACGGCTGCGGCATTACCTGAACCGGCCTGGGAGAAGTTGGTCTATGTCAACGGTATATTTACCGATACTGACCCCATAACGGTTACCACCGGCGACACGGTCACGATCGTAGACCGGGTGTGGGTGACACACACGGCTCCTGTCACTTTTACCCTGGTAGAGACCTGGACCAATTCGCTCGAGTTGGCGGATTGGATCAGCACTACCGGCAGCACCGTCAGCTCTACCGACTCGCTGACCTGGATGGCGGCAGGCGTTGCGAACAATATGTGGCATATCCTCACCAAGACCTTTGACGTCGTCGGTGGTACTGTCTTTGACTATGTTACCGAAACCTTGGAGGTAGAGGATGCTGCCTCGCAATTGCCCGATCAGGTATTGACGTTCTACAATGCCGGCATCTGCACACCGGTCTCGATAGACGATCTGATCAGCGACAGCCCGGTGGAGGTGGGCGATCCGATGAACTTTGCCGCGACGGTCAGCGGCGACGCGCCCATCACCTACACCTGGGATTTTGGCGGACTGGGGAGTGGCAGCGACACCGACGGAGCCACTCCAACCTACACGTACACGACAGCCGGTGCCTACACAGTCACGCTGGATGTGGAGAACGGTTGCCCATCCACCGACACGGACTTTATCATCGTGACGGTGAATCCGCCGCCCCCGCCGCCCGAACCGGACTGGGATAAGGAGGTCTATATCAACGGTGTGTTCACCGACACCTTCCCGGCCCCTGTCTTGATCGGCGACATGGTCGAGGTCGTGGACTGGGTCTGGATCACCCACACCGCCCCCGTCACCTTCACCCTGGTAGAGACCTGGACCAACTCGCTCGAACTGCTTGGTTGGATCAGCGACACCGGCAGTGTCGCCACTACCACCAACTCGCTCACCTGGGACGTGGGGGATGTGGCGCCCGATACCTGGTACGCCATCACCAAGACCTTCCTCGTCACCACGACCGGGTGGACCTTTGATTACATCACCGAGACGCTGGACGTTGAGGACGGCGCTCCGGTAGCGCCCTGGGTGTTGACGTTCCTGCACGATTGCGAGCCGGTGACGAGCGTGGACTTTGACTGGTCGCCGACCGACCCGGAGCCGGGGGACGTGGTCACGTTTACCGCCAGCTCCTTGCCGTCGTATGCCACGCCGCCCATCGCATACAGTTGGGACATCAGCGGTCTCGTCACGCTCAACGGCAACCCGGTTTACTTCACCTTCCCGACCAGTGATACCTACACCGTCACTGTCAGCGCCAGCAGTCCGTGCGGCGGTCCGGTGGTTTCATGGACCGAAAGCGTCGCGGTCAGCGGCACAACGCCCTTCACACCGAGCTACGGTGTGTTGCTGGATCCGCCGACGGATACTTTGGCTGAGGCTCAGGGCAATGATGTGGTCTACCATCTTTGGATCACAAACACCGGCAACGTGGCCGATCTTTTCGATCTGTCGTGGGCAGGCGACACCTGGGCGACGAATGTGACGCCGCTCGCGGTCAACCTGCCGCCTTCGGGTACCGCTCCGGTGACCGTCACGGTGACCGTCGCGAACACCACCGATTGCAGCGACTCGGACACGGTCACCATCACGGCCACTTCTCAACTCAGTCCCACCGTCAGCGACAGCAGCGTGTTGACTACCTCGATCGTTCCATCGTACACGGTGACGATCGAGCCAGCGATGGATGCTAGTTCCGGCGTCCCCGGCGAGGATGTGGTCTACACGATGCGCGTGACCAACACGGGTATCTGCGATGGTAACTTTGCGATGACGCGGCTGGTGGCTGGATGGGCAACGGCCTTCTCTCCGGCTAACTTTTTCCTCAGCGCCACGGATGGTCGAGACGTCACAGTTACCGTTACCGTTCCTGGCGCGGCCGGTCCTGCCGATCAGGATGTCGCGACAGTACAGGTGGCGGAGGCGACGATGATCGCCACCGACACCAGTGTGCTGACGACGACGATATCAGGGTCTGCGGCGGACTGGGAGAAGTTGGTCTATGTCAATGGCACGGTGACTGACGCCGTCCCCATAAACGTCATCGCTGGCGATGCGGTCACGATTGTAGACCGGGTGTGGGTGACCTACACGGTTCCCGTCACTTTCACCCTGGTGGAGACCTGGACCAGTTCACTCGAACTGACGGGCTGGATGAGCACTACTGGAAGCATTGTCAGCTCTACCGACTCGTTGACCTGGATGGCGATGGGCGTTGCCACCAACACCTGGCACGTCCTCACCAAGACCTTTGACGTCACCGGTACCGTCGCCTTTGGCTATGTCACCGAAACCCTGGATGTGGAGGGTGCGGCCTCGCAACTGCCCGACCAGACGTTGATCTTTCGCAACACCGGCGTCTGCATACCGGTCTCGATAGACGATCTGATCAGCGACAGTCCGGTGGAGTTGGGCGATCCGATGAACTTTGTCGCGATGGTCAGCGGAGACACGCCCATCACCTACAGTTGGGACTTTGACGACGACGGCACCTTTGAACAAACCGGCGTCGGATTGGACACGCCCAGCCACACCTACGGGGCAACCGGCGACTATACCGTCACCCTGGTCGTGACGAACGCTTGTGGCGCCGATAACCTGTCTATCGGCGTGACGGTCAGCCCGCCACCTGAACCGGACTGGGATAAGGAGGTCTACATCAACGGTGTGTTCACCGACACCTTCCCGGCCCCTGTCTTGATCGGCGACGTGATCGAGGTCGTGGACTGGGTCTTGATCACCTACACCGGCAACGTCACCTTCACCCTGGTAGAGACCTGGACCGACTCGCTCGATCTACAGGGGTGGATCAGCGACACCGGCAGTGTCGTTACCTCTGCTAACTCGCTGACCTGGGCCGTGGAGGATGTGGCGCCCGACGCCTGGTACGCTATCACCAAGACCTTCCTCGTTACCGGCACCTGTACCATGAATTACATCACCGAGACACTGGACGTCGAGGACGGTGCTCCGGTAGCGCCCTGGGTGTTGACGTTCGTACACGGCTGCGAGCCGGTGACGAGCGTGGACTTTGACTGGTTGCCGACCGACCCGGAGCCGGGTGACGTGGTCACGTTTACTGCCAGCTCTCTGCCATCGTATGCCACGATGCCCATCACATACTCCTGGGACATCAGCGGCCTCATCACGCTCAACGGCAACCCGGTTTACTACACCTTCCCGACCAGCGATACCTACACCGTCACCGTCAGCGCCAGCAACCCGTGCTGTGGCCCAGCGGTCTCAGAGACCTATGGCGTCGCGGTCAGCGGCACGACGGTCTTTACGCCGAGCTACGGCCTGTTGCTGGAGCCGCCGACGGACATCTCGTCCGGCGACCCGGGCAGTGATGTGATCTATCATCTGTGGATCACAAACACCGGCAATGTGGCCGATCTCTTCAACCTGGTCCCGACAGGCAACGGCTGGGCGACGGACGTGACACCGCCCTCGGTCAACCTGCCGCCTTCGGGCACGCAACAGATCACCGTCACGGTGACGGTCGCAGGCTCTGCTCTGTGCGGCGACTCGGATGTCGTCACCATCACGGCGACCTCGCAACTCAGCCCCACCGTCAACAGCAGCAGTGTGCTGACCACCGCGGTCAACACGGTTTACGACGTGGCAGTCGATCCGTCCACAGATACCCAGGCGGGCGATCCTACCGAGATGGTGACCTACACACTGCAAGTGACGAACACGGGCAACTGCACCGATACGTTCAATATCAGCAAGAGCGGCGACGTCTGGACCACCGTGCTCTCTACCGACACGGTCGGCCCTCTGGCCGCCGGTGCGGGTGCGGGGGTGATCGTCACGGTGACCGTCACGGACACCGTCAATTGTAGTGAGTTTGACGCCGTCACCGTCAATGTCACCTCTACCTTTGCCAGCGACAGCAGCGTTTTGACCACCACGGTTGTCCCCTCCTATTCCGTGACGATCGAGCCGCCGATGGACTCTGGCATCGCTGCTCCCGGAGAGACCGTCACCTACACGTTGCGGGTGACGAATACCGGCGGGTGCAACGGCGACTTTGCGATGACGCGGCTGGCCCCCGGATGGGCGACGGCCTTTGCGCCCAACAACTTCCTCCTGGATGCCAAAGATGGCCGGGATGTCACCGTCACCGTCACCATTCCTCTCGCGGCTGGATCTGGCGCTCAGGACGTGGCGACGGTGCAGGTGGAGGAGGCCGTTTCGCTCGAAGCCGATACCAGCGTGCTGACGACGACGGTATCCGGCCCTGAGCCAGATTGGGAGAAGCTGGTGTTTGTCAACGGTACACCGGCGAACATCGCCCTCCCCGTCATCGTCTCGACCGGCGACACGGTTGAAGTTGTCGACCGGGTGTGGATGACGTACACCACCCCGATCACCTTCAGCCTGATGGAGACCTGGACCGGTTCGCTCGATCTGACGGGCTGGATCAGCACCACAGGCAGCGCCATCAGCTCCACCAACTCGCTTACCTGGACGGCGTCGGGTGCCGCGGCCAATGCCTGGCACGTGTTCACCAAGACCTTCGACGTCCTTGCCGGGACTGCCGACACCATCACCGAGTCGCTGTGGGTGGAGGGTGCTGCTCCACAAGCGGACCAGGTGGTACAGTTCAACCACTGCACGCCCGTGTCCATCACGGGCCTCACCTCCGACAGCCCGGTGACGTTGGGTGAGGTGATGCACTTTACGGCCACAGTCGGTGGCAGTGGAGCCATCAACTACACCTGGGACTTTGACGATGCGGGGGCAGGAACTGGTAATGGTCTTACCACAGCCAATCCAGTTTACACTTACACTGCACCTGGCGTCTATACCGTGACACTGGACGTGACGAACGCCTGTGGTGCCGACAGCGACTTTATCACTGTGACGGTGAGCGGCGGCGTGGAACTCTACGCCCAGCCGGTCGTGACGAGCGTCGGCGGCGCGGCCTTCCACAACCTCGTCGTCACCAACACGGGTGTCAACACGAACACGTTCACCTTCACCCACGCGGGCAACACGTGGGTGCCAGGCCCGGCGATACCGCCGGTGGCGTTCTCGACGGACGTCGTCACAGTGGGAGCCGGTCTGACCGAGACTGTGTACATGACCGTGGCGATCCCCTATTCGGCGGCACCCTTTGAGACGGACACCGTTACCGTCACCGTCACGCCCCTGACGGGCGACCCGGTCTCTATGTTGTTGGCGACCAATACGGGTTGCCGGTTCAACTTTACGCCGGATGGAATCGTCGACTTTGATGACGCCTTGATAGAACTGGGTCAGTTTGGTGTGTTGGACGACCCATACTACGACCTCGTTCACAACGGCGTAGTCGACTTTGATGACGTGCTCCTGGTGCTTGGTCGGTACGGCGATCTGTGTCCGTGACGTTGATGGATGGTTTTTGCTCTCCCCTCTTTTCTCTCCGCCAGGGAGAAAAGAGGGGACTTGTTCGATTCAATTCGAAAGGAGATCAATGATGTCCAAGTGCACTCGTCTTTTGGTTAGCGTTGTCCTAGGCGTCGGCGCGTTGCTGGTTTTCGCGTTTGGCTTTTCTTCTACCGGGGTCCAGGCGGCCTGGGTCCCTCCTGCGGCTGATGATGGAACAGGGGAGGGGGGAGCGGCGCCGGTAGCGCCGCAGGCAGAGTTTTCTACTGGCGCGGCGTTCACGATTACGCCTCAAGTCCGCGACATCGGTACAGGTCAACCATTTACGGTTCTTCTGTCGGTTGACAATGTCACCATGACTGTGAAAGCCTGGCAGGTTGCCCTGGACTATGATCCCGCTGTGGTGAATATGACGGGCTTTACTGCCGGTGATTTATTCGCAGGAGAGAGTTGTACGGCAACGCTCCCGTCGAGCCAATGGCAACCGACTGAAGGGGAGATGCAGTTCGGTGTGCTCTGTATGGATGGAGACAGCGGCGGCAAAACCAGCGCTACCCTGGCCACGCTCAATATGACGGCGTTGGGTGCCCCGGGAGAAAACAGCGATCTGAACATCGACATCGCTGACGTGATCATTACCAAACTTTCTATAGGTGGGGGCGACTATTACAAGCCGTTGGCCACCAATCTTTATCACGGATTGGTGAACATCATGGACACGGACATCACGGGTCTTTTAGCCTCCAGTGACGAGCCGACCGTGTTTGGAAACGCCACCAACTTTGCGGCGAGCATCACGGGCGGCACGAACGTCAGCTACGCCTGGGACTTTGGCGACGGGGTGGGCACTGCTGCGGGGGCCAATCCGTCCTACACCTATCCCAACTTTGGCACCTTTACGGCGACGGTGACGGCCACCAACAACAGTCTCTCTTCGCCGCAAGTCGCTACTACCACGGTTCGAGTACAACAGGTCATCGCCGGTCTGGATGCCACCAGCTCCAGCCCGGACATTGTGGGCGAGATCACCTACTTTACCGCTACCATCACCTCTAATCCTACGGGCGTGACCTATGCCTGGGACTTTGGCGACGGGGTGGGCACGGGTACGGGCGCCAATCCGTCCTACACCTATGGCGCGGCAGGCCTTTACACGGCGATCGTGACGGCCACCAACGCGTTGGGAGATGACACGGCCACGACGCCGGTGATCATCGAGGATGTGCCCATCGCCGGACTGTCGGCCAGCAGCAGCAGCCCGACCCCGTGGGGCAGTCCCACTCAGTTCACCGCCACCATCACCGCGGGCACGGGTGTTGCTTATGACTGGGACTTTGGCGACGGAGTGGGCACGGATACCGGCGCCAATCCGACCTACACCTATCCCGACTTTGGCACCTTTACGGCCACGGTGACGGCCACCAACTCGAGCGGATCGTCCGTAGCCACGACCGTCGTCATCGTCAGCAGCGATCCGGACATCTCGGTCCCGCCCTTTATCAGTGCCACACTGAATCCCGATGAGACGACTGTGCAGACGCTGACCATCCGCAACCTCGGCGGCGCCACCCTGAACTGGAACCTGACCGAAGGACCGCCGCAGAGGCCCTGGCTGGACGAGGCGCCCACGAGCGGCTCGATACCGCTGGGAGGGAGCGAGGATGTAGCGGTCACCTTCGATAGCACTGGGCTGGCTCCGAGCACCTACAACAGTACGCTGCAGATCACCAGCGACGACCCCGACGAGCCGACGGTGAACGTGCCGGTGACCATGACGGTGAACTGCGTCCCGGTGACCAGCGTGGACTTTGACTACACACCGTCGAACCCGAGCGCGGGCGACTCGGTCGACTTTACCGCCATCGTCACTCCGTCCAACGCGACGCCGCCCATCGACTATGCCTGGAGCTTTGGCGACGGCGGTACCGGGAACGGGCCGACGGTCGCCCACACCTGGAGCCTCAGCGGCACCTACAGCGTGGCGATGACGGCCACCAACTGCTCCGGCGCGGCTGTAGAGTCTCACAGCGAGGACGTTGACGTGGCCGGCGTTCTGGACATCACCGTGAGTCCGCTCTCGTTGAGCACCGCCCTGAACCCCGACGGCTCGCTCACGCGGACGCTCGTCATCGAAAATATGGCCGGCGCCACGGCCAACCTGAATTGGAACCTGACGGAGAACCCGCCGGTAGGCTGGTTGAGCGAACTTCCCGCGAATGGCACGCTAGGCCCAGGGGGAAGCGTCAACGTGGACGTCGTCTTTGACGCCACCGGTTTACCCGTCAACACCTACAGCACCCTGTTGCACGTCAACAGCAACGACCCGGATGAGCCGCAGGTGGTTGTGACCGCGACCCTGGTGGTGACCACGGCCTGCATCCCGGTGGAGGGTGTGGATTTTTCCTATACCCCCCCGGCTCCGCAGGCGGGTGAAGAGGTTACCTTCTTCGGGAGCGTCACCCGGGGCACCGAGCCGGTCACCTACACCTGGGACTTTGGCGGCGGCAATGTCGCTACCGGGTCGGTGGTCACCTACAGTTGGAACTTGAGCGGCACCTACCCTGTGGCGGTGAGCGCCGTCAATTCCTGTGGCTCGACAGGTCCGACGACGAACTATGTCGGCGTCACCGGCGAGCCGGACATCACCGTGGCTCCTCTCTCGCTGAGCGCCTCGTTAGAGACCGGCGGCAGCACCACGCGCCAGCTCGTCATCGGCAACGCCAGCGCCGCCACCGCCGACCTGACCTGGAACGTGACGGAGGTTCCGGACGCGACCTGGTTGAGTGAAGCGCCGGACAGCGGCGTGGCCTCTCCCGGGATGAGCGACACGGTGACTATCTCTTTCAACGCTGTCGGGTTGAGCAGCGGCACCTACACCGCCACGCTGCGGGTCGGCAGCAACGATCCGGATCAGCCGACCGTGGACGTGCTCGTGACGTTAACGATCGTCAGTTGCGCCCCGGTCTCCAACGCAGACTTTACCGTATCGGCGAACCCCGAGGTGGGCGAGGCGGTCACCTTCACCGGCACGGTTGACGCCGGTAGCAGGCAACCGATCGAGTTCATCTTTGACTTTGACGACGGTACTGCCCCGGTGAGCGCGTGGCGGTACGATACCTTTTACGTCGTGCAGCACACCTACGCGACCAGCGATACGTACCACGTAGTGATGACGGCCACCAATGGCTGCCCGAGCGAGGATACGGTGACCCACGACGTCATAGTCCTGGGCGATCCGAACATCGTCGTGCGCCCGCTTTCACTGAGCGCTTTGTTGAACCCCTTTGTGCCGGCCGGACAGACGAGCCCGCGCGAATTGATCATCAGCAACGGCGCCGGCGCTACGGCCGACCTGAATTGGTCGCTGGTGGAGATGCCGGTGGATGTGTCCTGGTTGGACGTAACGCCCACGAGCGGTGTGGCGCCCACGTCAGGGAGCAGCAGCGTAAACGTCACGTTCAATACTCTTCCGAACCCGGGGGCTGGCGTCCACACCGCCACACTGCGGATCACCAGCAACGATCTGGACGCGCCGGTGGTGAACGTGGACGTGACGCTGGAGGTGGCCTCTGGCTGCATCCCGGTGGATGGTGCGGATTTTGACTTTGCGCCGACGGGACCGATCACGGCGGGGCAGACGGTCGTCTTTACGGCCAGCGTGGAACAGGGCAGTCTGCCCATCGACTATACCTGGGATTTCGGCGATGGTAATTCGGTGGTGCAGAATGATGTGAATGCGCAGACCTCCATCGTGACCCATGTCTACACCGGCACGCAGGAAGGATACACAGTGAGGTTGACGGCAAGCAGCAACTGCGGCAGCAGCGAAGACACCGTCTCCAAGAGAGTGGGCAACCCGATTATCTATCTGCCGCTGGTGACGCGAAACTATAGCACCTGCACGGCGGTGGACATCACTGCTCCTCTGGAGAGCGACAGTCCAGTGGCGCTGGGCGAGATGATGCACTTTACCGCCACGGTCGACGGTAGCACCCCCATCGTCTATGCCTGGGACTTTGACGGCTCTGGGGTTAAGGGCGGTACAGACACAAACCCGACGTTTACATACGACACCGTCGGGGCCTACACGGTCACCCTGGTGGTGACGAATGCCTGCGGGACCGACAGTGAATCTATCGTAGTGTCCGTGCTCACGTCGACCTGTACTGCGCCGAGCATTGTGGGATTGACGAGCGACAGCCCGGTGACATTGGGCGAGACGGTGCACTTTACCACCAGCGTCACCGGCAGCGCGCCCATCACCTACACCTGGGACTTTGATGGCGCCGGTACGCAGGGCGGCGACGATGCCAATCCCACCTTCACGTACGACGCAGCCGGCATATATGTGGTCAGGCTGGACGTGGCCAACCCTTGTGGGACTGACACCGACGTCACTCTGGTGACCGTCAATGCAACCCGGTCCAGCTCCAGCTTCGTCCCGGCCGCGTCGCTGGCGGACGCGATGCTCTCGCTCATCAGCAGGCTTCCCGCGTTCGACGCCATCGTCGAGGCAGATGCTTCGCAACCGACTGTGGATTCTGGGGACGCTTCTGGCTGAACGGGTCGGCAGAGTGTCTGTTGAGGATGATCTCGTCCTCCCGTGGGCATTACGCCCACGGGAGGACGAATTGTTTTTATGTCAGACCCCCGGCCCTTTAAGCCGGGGGTCTGTTTCGTGTCTCTTGCCTGCCTACACGACTAGAAGTTTCTCATGACCAACGGGAGGAATACTTTGAACTCGGCTTCACCCCCACACCAGAAACCGGCGCAGGCGCCATAGTTGGCGCTGGTGCCAAAGTTGCCTACCGCGCCCTGACCCATGGTGCTGATCACGCCATAGTTGGTCCCCGTCACGCGGCTTCCGCCTCCGGCGACGACGTGGCGGACGATATCGTATCCCTGGAGCAACAAAGCGCCAGAGAACAACGTCAGTGAGGCCAGCATCAATACTACCAAAAAGATCTTTTTTCGCTTGCTCATCATCGGCCTCCTTTAGCCAGGACTGCCTAGTTGAGCGAGACCAGGATCAGAATCACGCCGGTACCTTCATCCAGCGATTCCATTGCCTTGCCCAGGATGGTACCGGGCGGATAGAATTCCACGTCGCCCACTTGGAGAGGATCGGCCCGCATCGCGTGACCGGGCGTATTTGACGTGACCAGCAGGTCGCCCGGATTGATCGCGCCGTTCTCGACCGATGCCTTGCAGGGCACCGCACCGGCCAGCGCGACGGGCGCGCGCTCCAGCGATTCATCAGTTAGTAGATCCGGTAGCGATGCTCTGAGCGCCCGTTTCTGCGGATCGCTCTCGTCGGTGTTAGCAGTCACATCACCACCTATGAAGCCAGGGTCGGTGGAATAGACTCCTGCGACGTTGGTGGCGTAGGAATCTGTGGAGCGAACCAATGTACCATCCGGACCGATAACCAGTACGTCCCCGGGTTCCACTGTCTCTGCGACGGGCAGCATATCGGCGTAATCTGCCCCAGTGTCAAAGAAAGCGCCGTCAATGTACACGCTGCCAACGTCATCGACATAGAACTCACGGTCATCCCACGGATCGGCCATAGTACCATTGAATGCCTCAATGAGAATGCCATTGTCTACGTTGCTGGCGCGGATCGTGGGCCACGTATCGCTTGCGTCTTTGTTGACTGCCAAAATCGCGCTTCCACCATCTCCGCCTGAATACGCCGACACGATACCGAGGCCGTGGCCATCGCCAGCGTTAGCGATGTTGAGGGTGGCACTCATTGGGTCGGTTTTATAGACATAGCCGTCAATCGTGGCCCCTGGCGACAGGCTCATCGCGTATGGCGCGCCCCACAGCCGTTGGCGACTTGGCAGGTGCTCCCCTTCCACCGTCAGATCTACATCCAAGGGATTGTGCATCACCTCGAGCGGCGGTTGGAGTACGGTGCTAAAGATGCCGTTTTGCGTGGTGACAGTTTTCGTGACGACGTATACTGGATCGCCGGACGAACCTGAAGGGTATAGCCCAAAGACCACCTCGTAATTGCCATCGGATACGGGATCGCCACTGCCGTCGGTCAGTACGCCCTGATAGCTGAAGCCAGAGGTCAATTCGACCGGCGTGCAGCCAGCGATGATCACGGTGGCGAGAGCGATGAAGACCAACCCTCCAATGACCAAAAATTTGCGAATGTTCATGTTTCTCCTTTCTCGTATATGCTTGGCTATTCAAATAGGCGTTTACTCATCACGTTTTGATGTATAAAATCACCTCCTCGTAATCATCATGCCCATTTGCTGTTTGTTTCTCTAGTGGGGGAATGGGATTCTGCCAACGCTTGCCTAGTATACCATAAAATTGCCGATTGGAACACTCGTTGCTACCTCGCGGAGCGTAGCTGTTGAGTGCCATCGGATGATGGACATCGTCGGTGGGCAGCTTGTGGCCTCTTGTCCCAAGCGTGATACGCTCCCGGGCTCGCAGATATTTGCTTTGTCCAACCTCTAAAAACATGTTACAATATTCTTTCGCCTTGACGAAGGTAGCAAAAACCAGGGGAGGAAGCATTGGCTCAGGACAAGATCATCGTGCGGGGAGCGCGCGAACACAATCTGAAGGACATCACCGTCGAGATCCCCCGCGACGGGATGGTCGTCATCACCGGTATCTCCGGATCGGGCAAGTCGTCGTTGGCGTTCGACACCATCTACGCCGAGGGGCAGCGGCGGTACGTCGAGAGCCTCTCGGCCTACGCGCGCCAGTTCCTCGGCCAGATGGAAAAGCCCGACGTGGATCAGATCGAGGGACTCTCACCCGCCATCTCGATCGACCAGCGCGGCGTCTCGCACAACCCCCGCTCGACCGTCGGCACCGTCACCGAGGTCTATGACTATTTGCGGCTGCTCTACGCCCGCGTCGGCGTGCCCCATTGCCCCCAGTGCGGCCGCGAGGTCGCCAGCCAGAGCGCCGAGCAGATCGTGGACGCCGTGCTCGAGATGGCGCCCGGCACCCGCTTCCAGGTTTTGGCCCCGTTGATCAGGGAGCGCAAGGGGCACCACCAGGCGATCTTTGAGGACGTGCGCAAGGCCGGCTTTGTGCGCGTGCGGGTGGACGGTCGTGTGTACGATGTAGACGAAGAGATCGAACTCGACCGCTACAAGATGCACACCATCGAGGCGGTCGTGGACCGGCTGATCATCCCGGAAGGGGAAGAGGATGGCTTTCGCTCGCGCCTCGCCGACTCGGTCGAGACCGCGCTCCAGTTGGGCGATGGTGTGGTGATCATCAACGATCTATCCAGCGATCCACCACAAGACACGCTTTACTCGGAACACATGGTCTGCTCGGTCTGTGGCATCAGCCTGCCAGAGATCGAGCCGCGTACCTTTTCCTTCAACCGGCCCCAGGGAGCCTGCCCCGAATGCCAGGGGTTGGGGACGCGCATGGAGCTCGATCCCGATCTGATCGTGCCCAATCCCGATCAAAACATCGAGGAGGGGGCGATCCAGTTTTGGAACACCCGGAATCAAGAGAGTTACCTGTGGCACATCCTCAAGGCCGCCTGCGATCACTTTGATATCCCCACCGACGTACCCTGGCGCGAGTTGAACGCCGCCCGGCAAAAGATCATCCTGTACGGCAGCGGCGACGAGCGCATCCGCGTCCGCTACGCCCGGCCCGGCGGGGGTGGGTACCGCAGCGACCTCGTCCGCTTCGAGGGCGTCATCCCCAACCTGCAACGCCGCTATCAGGAGACGAGTTCCGACTATATCCGGGGCAAGATCGAAGAGTTCATGGCCCGTCGGCCCTGCCCGGTCTGCGATGGTTCACGTCTGCGACCAGAGGCGCTGGCCGTCACTGTGGCCGATCAGCCGATCAGCGAGATCGCCGGTTGGCCGGTGAGCCGGCTGCTGGAATGGATCGATGGATTGTCGTTGAGCGAGAAGGACATGATCATCGCCGGGCGCATCCTCAAAGAGGTCCGCGACCGGTTGGGCTTTATGGTCAACGTGGGGCTGGATTATTTGACGCTGGAGCGTACCGCCGCCACGCTGGCCGGGGGCGAGGCGCAGCGCATCCGGCTGGCGACGCAGATCGGCTCGCAACTGATGGGCGTGCTCTACGTCCTGGACGAACCGAGCATCGGCCTGCACCAGCGCGACAACGCCCGCCTCATCCGCACACTGCTGGAGATGCGCGACCTGGGCAACACGCTCCTCGTCGTCGAGCACGACGACGCCACCATCCGCGCCGCCGACTGGATCGTCGACCTGGGGCCGGGGGCCGGCGAGCACGGCGGCGAGGTGGTCTTTTCCGGTACCGTCGAGGAGATGCTCGCCTGCCCGGAGAGCGTGACCGGGGCGTATCTCTCTGGCCGGGAGCGCATACCCGTCCCCTCGGAGCGGCGTGAGGGGAACGGCGGCGGGCTGGCGGTGCTGGGCGCGCGCGAGCACAATCTGAAGGGGATCGACGTGCGCATCCCGCTGGGGAAATTCGTCTGCATCACGGGCGTATCTGGCTCCGGCAAGTCCACGCTGCTGATCGAGGTGCTGTACCGGCGGCTGGCGCAGATATTGCACAACTCCCGCGAGCCGGCCGGCGATCACGATGCCGTCGAGGGAGCCGAGCAGATCGACAAGATCATCAACATCGACCAATCGCCCATCGGGCGCACGCCGCGCTCCAACCCGGCCACCTACACCAATCTCTTTACCCCCATTCGCGAGCTGTTCGCCGCGCTGCCGGAATCGAAAATCCGCGGATACAAGAAGGGTCGCTTTTCGTTCAACGTCAAGGGCGGGCGCTGCGAGGCCTGCCAGGGGCACGGGACGCTGCGCATCGAGATGCAATTCCTGCCCGACATCTACGTCCCCTGCGATGTCTGCCACGGACGACGTTACAATCGGGAGACGCTCCAGGTGCGCTACAAGGAGCGGACCATCGCCGAGGTGCTCGACCTGACGGTGAGCGAGGCGATGGCCTTCTTTGCCAACATCCTCAAGCTCCAGACCAAGCTCCAGACCTTGCAGGACGTGGGATTGGGATACATTCGGCTGGGGCAGCCCGCGCCGACGCTTTCGGGCGGTGAGGCGCAGCGGGTCAAGCTCTCGCGGGAGCTGAGCAAGCGGGCCACCGGGCAGACGCTCTACGTGCTCGACGAGCCGAGCGTGGGGCTGCACGCCGCCGACGTGGACAAGCTGATCGCGGTGCTCAACCGGCTGGTGAACGCGGGCAACACGGTGGTCATCATCGAGCACCACCCCGACATCATCAAGGTGGCCGACTGGATCATCGACCTGGGGCCGGAGGGGGGCGACGCCGGGGGCGAGATCGTGGCCGAGGGTACACCAGAGCAGGTAGCCCAGGCGAAGGGAAGTTACACGGGGCAGTTTTTGAAGGATGTGCTGCGTGCCAAGTGATTCAGAGCAAAAGCTCACGATGAAGCAATGGCGCAATCTGTGGCATCGTTATCACACGTGGGTAGGTATTGTCGTCAGCGGTATACTGGTGTTCGGTTGTTATGGCTTTGCCTTGCGCTTGCCGTTCTTTTTTGACGATCTGCCGGTGATGACGTGGGTGGGCCGCCACAGCCTGGCGGACATCTGGACGATGTCGAGCGAAGGCTCCTTCTATCGCCCGCTGACGTTTACGGTGTATAAATTGGGGCTTTTATTCCCCCAGGGCGCGCGGCAGGTCGTGCTGCACGCGGTGAACCTGCTGGCCTATTGGATCAGCGCCGCCCTCGCCGCCCAGGTCGTCAAGCTCTGTGGCAAAAGCTACAAGCAAGCGTTATTGACCTCGGTCCTGTTTGCCGTATTCCCCTTCATGTTCCTCGCGGTCCCCTGGATCACGGCGATGCCCCACCACCTGGCTACGGTATTGACCTTGCTGGCCGTGTACGCCGCTCTGAAGGCCGAGCGCGACCATGCGACAGTTTGGTGGGGCATTAGCCTCGCGGCGACTCTGCTGGCCTCCTTCGCCCACGAGAGCGGCCAGGTGTGCGGCTTTATCGTGGCCGGTTGGGTGATCATCCAACACGGCATCCGTTCAGGGCGGCGGCGCATCGTCGGGATTGTTATAGGGATGGTGCTCAGCGTCGGGACATTCCTGCTGCGCAACTATATCCCTGGTGTGGGGAATGCGCGCCTGGCAGGGTTACAGGACTATGCTGAGAACACGATGTTCTTCCTGCATGGTCTTGCCTATCCCGTTGCGCCCATCATCGGCTGGCTGGTACACCATCGCGGCGGACACGATTTTACATTGATCAAAATCGCTACTGCTTCTCTCGGTCTCTTGCTGGTATGGACAGTGCGGCGTAGCCGGGACTGGCGCTGGGCGGCGTGTAGTCTGTGCTGGTGGGCTGGCGCGGCGCTCCCGGCGGTCGCATCGCTGCGCTACAGCAGGTTGTATATCTCTCCCCGCCTGTATGCGCTTTCGTCGGTGGGCATCGTGATGTTGTGGGCGTACATAATCATTGAGCTTGGCAGAACGGTGCGTCATATGTGGGGACGGCGGCTGATCTGGGGGTTGCTGGCTGGCCTGATCGTGGTGCAGAACGTCGCCTTCATCTACCGCTACCGCGACTTGCACGTCTCCCTCAACCAGATCTACCAGCGGGTGCTGGAAGCGGCACAGGACAAGGAGAACTCGCCGCTGGGGTTTGTGAATCTGCCGAGGTCCTTGGCGTACCCGGAGAAAACGTACGCCATGATTCAAGAAGCCATGCTGTTTGTCCCCGCTTACTCGAATATCACCGAGTTTATCGAGGTGAACGGGAGATGGCGGGCCGCAGAAACCGTGATGTTCTCGCCGGTTCTCCAAGAAACGGGGCTGATGTTTGGTTTCCAGGGAGATGGGGTCGATTGGGAGGGAATGCATCGGTTCGCCAGCGAGCACCGGACAGTCTGGCTCGCGCGGTGGCGCGAGGGTCGTTTCTCGTTGGATCACGTCGGGAGCATCGAGGCCAACGCGACGCCTCTCTCGAACGATCCCCTGGTGCGGTTCGAAGGTGGGCCGGTGATCGAATCCGCAAGGGTGGAGCAGACGTCAGACGGCCATTGGGCCGTGACGATCACGTGGCTGGCATCGGGCTTGGTGGACGCCAAAATTTTCGTCCACGTGCGCGACGCCGACGGCAACGTGGTCGCGCAAGCGGATGGGCCGGCGCTGGGCGGCATGGTGCCGCTCTGGCTCTGGCGATCGGGCGACCGTATCTACGACGTGCGTCACATCTTTTTGACAGGCTCCACGCCTCACACGGTGCAGGTGGGCTTGTTCAATGAGGAGGGTCGCCTGCCCGCGTTTGTGGACGGGGTTCGTTGCCCAGATGATGCGGCGCCGGTGGCGACGCTGGCGCCATAATTCAATGCACAGATCGAGTATCTGGATGAAAGAGCTGACCAAACGGATCAAGGAACAAACTCATCGGCTGGGCTTTGATCTGGTGGGTGTGACCCAGCCCGCCCCCAGCGCCCACGCCGATTTCTACGTCGACTGGCTGGCGCGGGGCTATCACGCCGAGATGGGCTACCTGGCCCGGCCCGACGCCATCGAGAAGCGAGCCGACCCGCGCCGCATCATGTCCCAGGCCCGCTCCATCGTCGTCGTGGGGATGAACTATACCAGCGGCGATCCCCCATCGACCGAGAGGCTGCAAGGTCGCGTGTCCCGCTACGCATGGGGAACCGATTACCACGCGGTGATGGGGAAAAGGCTGCGTCAGCTCGCTGCCTGGATCGCAGAGCAAGTTGGACAACCGGTACCGCATCGAGTTTACGTGGACACCGGCCCGCTGCTGGAGCGGGAACTGGCCCGGCGAGCCGGGCTAGGCTGGATAGGTAAGAACACGAATCTCATCCATCCCGAGCTAGGCTCGTACTTTTTCCTGGGCGAGTTGCTTCTCGACCTGGAACTGGAGCCGGACGCCCCCTTCGCCGCCGACCGCTGTGGCGCCTGCACCGCCTGCCTGGATGCATGCCCCGCAGGGGCTTTACTCGCTCCCCGTACTCTTGATGCTCGCCGCTGTATCTCCTACCTCACCATCGAGCACCGAGGCTCCATCCCGGTGGAAATCCGCCCGCTGCTCGGCGACCGGGTTTTCGGCTGCGACGAGTGCCAAGAAGTCTGTCCCTGGAACCAACGCTTCGCTCGCTCCACCCGCGAACCTGCCTTTGCGCCCCGTCCTGGTCAGATCGTCCTCGACTTGATCGAGCTGCTGGAACTCGACGATGATGGATTCCGCGCGCGCTTCCGCGACACCCCGCTCTGGCGCGCCGGGCGCGGGGGGCTGGCGCGCAATGCCGCCGTCGTGCTGGGCAATTTGGGCGATCCGTCCGCCATCCCCGCGCTGGAACGCGCCCTCTCCGGCTCCGACTCGCTGATAGTCGAGCACGTTGTCTGGGCGCTGGAACGTATTCGTAACGCCCGGCAGCGGACTTGACAATTCCCTCCCGTTGAGTACAATGTGACCCTGGTCATTTTTATCCTGCGGTCATCAATAGTACGATGAATGAGCAACTTTCACGACGCGAGCGCAAAAAGCGCGAGACCCGCCAGCGGCTGATGGAAGCCGCGTCGGCGCTCTTGCGCGAGCGCGGGTACGAGGCAACCACTGTCGAGCAGATCGCCGAGGCAGCCGACGTCGCCAAGGGCACCTTCTTCAACTACTTTGCGACGAAGGAGGCGATCCTGCCGGCCATCGCCGCGCGGTTGTTGCAGCAGCTAGAAGAGACGCTCTCCCCCGAGCGAGGCGCGCCCGCCAGCCCCGTCGCGCGCATCAAGCTGGCGCTGTGCCTGATGTCCGATGATCCCCTTTGCGAGCCACGGTTGGCGCGACGGCTCTTTACAGCCGTGATGCGCCATCGAGGCATCCATCCTGGGCTTGCCCTGCGCGACTTGCTGACCAAACAGGTGCGTCAAGCTCAGGCCGCGGGCGAGATCCGCGCCGAGCTGAACCCCATCTATCTGGGCAACGTGATCAGCGCGCTTTTCTTCCAGCAATTGATGATGTGGCATCACGGCTACCGTCCTGCTCCTCTTCCCGAGTTACTCGACGAGACAGTGGATTTATTACTGGACGGCATCGCCGGTCCAAACTGGAGACAATCATTTTGAAGCATCTCGGACGCGCACTAGGCTATCTCAAACAGTACCGGCTCTTGACCATCGGCGCTTTTCTCAGCCTGCTCATTTCCACGGTCACCCGCCTGGCCATCCCGCGTCTGACCCAGGGGATCATTGACGACGGGATCGCCGGGGGACGGCTCGACATTGTTATCGGATCTGCGGTGGGAATGGTGGTCCTGGTCATCGCCGGGTCGGGCTTTACCTTTTTGCAGGGAGTGCTCTCCGCTCGCACGGCTCAGGGCGTGGCTTACGACCTGCGCAACCAGCTCTATGCCAAGATCCAATCCCTTTCCTTCAGCTACCACGACCGCGCCCAGACCGGTCAACTGCTCACCCGCGCCACATCCGACGTCGAGATGGTGCACATGTTCGTCGGCATGGGTTTCATCCATCTCCTCAGCGCCATTTTGATGATGGGGGGCAGCATTGTGCTTCTCTTTGCCACCGACTGGCAACTGGCGCTCATCATGCTCGTGCTGGTGCCGCTCACGTTTGGTCTTTTTGCCTTTTTCGCCGGCAAGGCCCGCCCGCTCTTTATGCACATTCAACAGCGTCTGGCCGATCTCAACACGGTATTGCAGGAGAACCTGGTCGGCGTGCGCGTCGTCAAGGCGTTTGCCCGCGAGCCTTACGAGCAAGCGCGCTATGCTCAGGCGAATCAGAACTTGTTCGACCTCAACCTGGCTGTTGGACGATTGATGTCCACGGCCATGCCTCTCATCTTTCTCATCGCCAACCTGTCGCTCCTGGCTGTCTACTGGATCGGCGGCTACCAGGCCATCGCCGGTCGCGTCAGTGTGGGGCGGCTGGTCGCCTTTGCCAACTATATGATGATGGCCTTTTTCCCGATGATGATGCTGGGGATGATCATGGCGATGATCTCACAGGCGGGAGCCTCGGCCGAGCGCGTCTTTGAGATCGTGGATGCCCAGTCGGAGGTGCTCGAAAAGCCGGACGCGATTCCCCTCCCTTCCTCTCAGGGGCGGGTATCCTTCGAGCACGTCAGTTTCCGCTATTTTGGCGGGGGCGACCTGGTGCTCAAGGACGTCAGCTTTACCGCCGAGCCGGGCCAGACGGTGGCGCTCCTGGGCGCGACCGGTTCCGGCAAGTCGACCATCATCAACCTCATCCCGCGCTTCTACGATGCGACCGAGGGACGGGTGGCGATTGACGGTCAGGACGTGCGCGACGTGACGCTCGACTCCTTGCGGCGGCAGATCGGCATCGTGTTGCAGGAGACGATGCTCTTCTCCGGCACGATCCGCGAGAATATCGCCTTTGGCCGGCCTGATGCTCCCCTGGAAGAGATCGTCGCCGCCGCCAAGATCGCCGAGGCACACGACTTTATCACAAGTTTCCCCGAGGGATACGACGCGCTGGTGGGCGAGCGAGGGGTCACGCTCTCTGGCGGGCAGAAGCAGCGCATCGCCATCGCCCGCGCGCTGCTTTTGGATCCGCGCATCCTCATTTTTGACGACGCCACCTCCAGCGTGGATTACGAGACTGAGTACCGCATCCAGCAGGCGCTGGAGCGATTGATGGAGGGCCGCACCAGTTTCGTCATCGCCCAGCGCGTCGCCACGGTGCTCAACGCGGACCAGATCCTGGTGCTGGAGCGGGGCGAGATCGCGGCACGGGGCACACACGAGGAACTGTTGGACAAAAGCCCCATCTATGCGGAGATCTATTATTCGCAGTTGGAGGGAGAGCGTGATGAAACACTGGAGGTCGCACGATGATGTTCGGCGGTAGACACATGCGCGGCCTGACACAAGAGGTTGTCAAACCGACGGAGACAGGAAAGACCCTGCGTCGCTTGCTGGACTATTTCCGTCCGTTCTGGAATCTGCTGGTGGTAGCGGCTGTGTTGATCGTCGTCAGCACGCTACTGCGGCTGGCTGCTCCCTATCTGATCGGCGTCGCTGTAGACCGATTCATTGAGCCGGGCGACCAGCTAGCCCGGGACGCCGACCGCACCGCTGGCCTCACCACGACCATGCTTCTGCTGCTCGGTACCTACCTGCTGAACTGGGCCGCTACTGCCGGACAATTCTACCTGATGACGGTGATCGGGCAGCAGGTGCTGCTCCACATGCGCACGCTGATCTTTGGGCGCATCCAGACCCTCTCGCTCAGCTTCTTCGACCGACACGAGGCCGGCGACCTGATGTCTCGCCTGGTCAACGACACCCAGGTCATCAACCAGGTTTTTAGCGGTGGGATCGTGCGGCTGGCGAGTATGAGCCTCTCGCTCGTCGGCATCGTCATCTCGATGCTCAGTCTCAACTGGCGACTGGCGTTGGTCAGTTTCACTGTGCTGCCGGTGATGTTGCTGACCACGACGCTCTTTTCCCGGCGAGCGCGAACCGCTTTTCGACGTACCCGCCAGACCATCGGCGAGGTAAGCGCAGAATTACAGGAGAACATCGCCGCCGTGCGCGAGGTGCAGGCCTTTGCCCGCGAGGATGCGAACGTGGCCGAGTTTGAGACGGTCAACGCCGCCAATCGCGACGCCAACGTCCAGGCCCAATCGATTCTCTCGGCTTTCTCTCCCGCTCTCGACGTGCTCAGCACGATTGCGTTGGCCATCGTGGCGGGCTACGGCGGTTACCTGGCGCTGGCCTTTGATCCGCCGTTGGTCAGTGTGGGAGTCATCGTCTCCTTCCTGATCTATGTACAGCGTTTCTACGAGCCTATCCGCATGATCGCCACGCTCTACACTCAGCTCCAGGCGGCCATCGCGGGCGCCGAGCGCATCTTTGAACTGCTCGACACTCCGCCGGAGATCACCGACGCGCCCGACGCCGTGACTTTGCCGCCGATCCAGGGGCGAGTCGAGCTTGACCGCGTCACTTTTGCTTACCAGGAGGATGAGCCGGTGCTGCGAGACATCAGCCTGACAGCCGAGCCAGGCCAGACGGTGGCGTTGGTAGGGCCGACCGGCGTGGGCAAGACGACGCTCGTCAGCTTGCTTTCCCGTTTCTACGATGTGGAGCAGGGCAAGATCCTGATAGACGGTCACGACCTGCGGCAGGTCAAGCGCGAGAGCCTGCGGCGGCAGATGGGGATCGTACTCCAGGACACCTTCCTCTTCTCCGGCACGGTGATGGAGAATATTCGCTACGGTCGTCTGGAGGCAGAGGACGAAGACGTCATCGCGGCAGCGCGACTGGCGAACGCCGACCAGTTCATCACCCGGCTGCCGGAGGGCTACCAGACCGAGCTGGGCGAGCGCGGACACAACCTGAGCCAGGGACAGCGGCAGTTGATCGCCATCGCCCGCGCGGTGCTAGCCGACCCGCGCATCCTGATCCTCGACGAGGCGACCTCCAGCGTCGACACCCGCACTGAACTCTTGATCCAACGCGCGCTGGACGAATTGCTGAAAGGGCGTACTTCTTTCGTCATCGCCCACCGGTTGAGTACCATCCGCAACGCCGATCAGGTACTCGTGCTCGAGGAGGGCCGTATCGTCGAGCGTGGCACGCACGAGGAGTTGCTGGCGGCGCAAGGTTTGTACGCCGAGCTCTACAACAGCCAGTTTCGGCGACAAGTGTAATCCCGCGACGTACTTGCAGTTTTCCTCCGTTTAGTGTAGAATAAAAGTGATTCTATGACCAGGAGGTAGCTCTTTCCTGGTCACTGGTCCAACTAGATCGCGCCCACGCGCACATCGAAGCCCTCAAAACCCTGACTTTGCCCAACCACTAAACTCACTTCCACATCTACGAGCATCTCTCAGAAGCACTTGGCTGTGCTGTCGGTGACTTTCTAATCTGAGATTATCGTTGCCGAGCAAGCGGAAGGATGCGCAAGGAGAGATGGTATATCCGTGATCCCATGTTCCTGAGAGGAGGTGGTGATTATTGTAGAATGCTTCCCTTTCTAGTCCAGCCCCAAGATACCAGGAGTTGCCGGTGAAATCAAGTGGGCGGGGGGCTGGCATTCCCACGCCAGATATATTGTCTTTAGGAGGATACAGATGAAGACCAAGCGAATCGTTTTGGCAGCGACCGTGGCCGTAACGGCCATTGCGGTCTCTTTTCTCCTGATAGCCGCCCTCGCTTCGGCGGAGGAGATTGACCATCCCCCTGTAGCTGAGCCTCTTTCCCCCAATCAGCTTCCCCCGGTGACGTTTCCTGAAGGCGAATGGCCCTGGTACGCCCAGGAGGAGATCACTGTCGATCCCGAGCCTCCCATAGCCCGCCATCCTACCAAGCTCTGTGCCGAGGTCGTCAACAATGACCCTGCTAGTGCCTACACCGTGACCCTCGAGTTCAGCGTGGCCAACTTTGGCATCGGGGTGCCTTTTACGCATGTGGGTATGGTCGACGTGATGGTGCCGGCCGGTGGTCAGGCCACGGGTTGTGTGGTCTGGACGCCCCCTCGTCCGGGCCATTGGTGTATACAGGCGACCATCCATCAAGGCGATAAATATCCGCCGGGGATCGAACAGCTCACCATCAGCCAGCGCAACATTGACATCTGGGAACCTCTGGTACCCGGTATGGAACACCAGATACAGTTCCCGGTCGGTCCTCTGCCTGCAAACCAGGAGGGACATGTCAACCTTCGTGTCAACAACCATCTGGCGCAAGAAGGTTGGGAGGTTTGGGTTTCTCCGTCCGAGTTTGATCTATTGGAACCTGGCGCGACGAGGATGGTTACTCTGACGACGATGCCGCCGCGAGAGATCGTGCTGGGCACCCGGCGTCCGGTGGCCGACGTGGAGGGCATCCTCAACGAAGAGATACCCATCGGCGGCTTCCGCAAGTACGATTGGCCGCCCGTGCCCCTGCACCAGCCCGAGGATCCTTTCTTCGCCGAATCGGAGATCTATGCCCGGCCCTATCCCCCCCGGGCCGGCGAGCCGACCCAGATCTGCGTCGAGCTACAGAACCTGCACGATGTCACGCGCACCGTGGAGGTGCTGTTCAGTTGGGCCAATTTTGGCATCGGTCTGCCCTTCACCCCCATCAACGGCCCGGTCGTGACCGATATCCCGCCAAACGGGAAAACCAAACTGTGCGTGACCTGGATTCCGCCCTTTAGCGGTCATTTCTGTGTCCAGACGCAGTTGCGCACCATCGATCCATATCACGAGGTTCAATACGAAGACCAGTTCAGCCAGCGCAACATCGACGTGGGCGAGCCGCTAAAGCCGGGCGAGCCTCATTCTATCACTTTCAGGGTGGGTAACTTTTTCAATGAATTCACCAACCCCGAACCGCGTGTGACGGACATCTTGCTGGAGGCACACGTCCACTTGCCTGGCTGGAAAGTCGAACTCGAGCCTAATATGTTGCCAGGCGTAGAAGTAGGTGAATCCCGTGAGGTGGTCATGACCGTCACGCCGCCGGACGAACCGCTGCCGCCGGAAGGGACCCCGGTGGTGGATGTGGTGGCCTACATCGAAGGGCAACTCGAACCCATCGGCGGCTTTCGCAAGATCTTTCGCCCGCCGGTGCCGGTCCACCAACCCGGCGAGCCACCCTACGGCGAGTCTGAGATCACTGTGGATCCCTACCCGCCCCGGGCGAACGAGCCGACCAAGATCTGCGCCAAGCTGCGCAATTACACGGGCGTCACCCAGACGGTGGAGGTGCAGTTCGACGTGGCCAACTTTGGCATCGGTCTCCCCTTCGTGCCCATTGGACCGCTTATGACGGTGGAGCTGCCGCCCTACAGCGAGAGGGAGGTGTGTGTCAACCACGTCTTTTCCTACGGCGGCCACTTTTGCGTGCAGGTGCACGTCTGGGCGGAGGGCTACCGGGAGGTGGTCAGCCAGCGCAACCTGGACGTGGACGAGGTGCTCGAGCCGGGCAAGCCTGACTGTTTCGAGATCCCCGTTGGCAACCCCTTCAAGCATCCGGTGACCATCACGCTGGGCCTCATCGGCCACGTTCCGGGCTGGGAGATGAGCCTCTCTCCCGATATCCTGCCCGACGTGCAGCCCACGCCGCCCGATCCGCCCAGGATGGTAACCCTGTGTGTGACGCCCACGGGAGATCTGGCGAATCTGGATAATGACACCCCGGT
>Ga0180434_10002201_pt1 | contig 26570 bp, 24 predicted proteins | sample SS_ome_7_FD_132453 | JGI IMG/M metagenome (GOLD analysis project Ga0180434, IMG submission 132453) | Hypersaline lake sediment archaeal communities from the Salton Sea, California, USA - SS_1_D_2 metaG | ecosystem: Environmental > Aquatic > Non-marine Saline and Alkaline > Hypersaline >... | reverse complement strand
GGTACTGATCCATGCTGGCAGCTGCACGGCGTCCCGCCGCGACAGCCCGCACAGCAATGTCCGCGCCGGTCACGTCGTCCCCGCCGGCGAAGACCCACGGCACAGTCGACTGGAGGGTCTGCTCGTCGACCTCAATGGTGCTCCAACGCGTGACTCCCAGCTCGCAGGTCCCAACGCAGGCGGGGTTGACCACCTGCCCGATGGCCATCACCACCGTATCGGATTCGATGCTGAACTCCGAATCCTCGATGGGGACCGGGCGGCGCCTTCCGCTGTCGTCGGGCGGCCCGAGCTCCATGCGGATGCTGGTCACCTTGAGGTGCCCGTTGGCCCGCTCGAAGGCGACGGGTGAAGCGAGGAAGTGGAACTCGACTCCCTCTTCCTCAGCTGCTTCGACCTCCACATCGAGGGCGGGCATCTGCTCACGCGAGCGTCGGTAGAGAACGGTGACCCCATCGGCACCCAGGCGAACCGCGGTGCGGGCTGCATCGATGGCGGTGTTACCGCCACCGACGACGATCACGCGGTCGCCCATCTCGACATCCTCGCCGCAGGCGACGGATCGGAGGAACTCCACGCCACCCTGAACCCGGTCGATGTCCTCCCCGGGTATACCCACCATCCGCGACTGCTGGGCGCCGATGGCCAGGAAGACAGCGTCGTAGTCCTCCTCCAGCTGCTCCATCGTGATGTCGCAGCCAAGGGCTGTGTTGCACTGGATATCGACCCCAAGGTCGGTGATAGCCTCGATCTCCGCATCAAGATCCTCATGCGGGAGGCGGTACGAAGGGATGCCGTAGCGAAGCATACCGCCGGGCTTCTCGTGAGCCTCGTAGATGGTCACCTGGTGACCCTGGCGACGGAGGTAATAGGCAGCCGACAGACCAGCGGGGCCAGCCCCCACGATGGCCACTTCGTGACCCGTATCCGGCGCCACATCTGGCAGATAGTGCTTGTCGCTGAGCAGATCCTGCTCGGCAGCGAAGCGTTTCAGGGCACAGATCGACGTAGCCTCATCGAACTCGCGGCGACGGCACTGGTCCTCGCACGGCGCGGGACAGACCGTCCCAAGGGCGAGGGGAAGCGGAATCGTCTCCTTGATAATGCGTATCGCCCTGTCGTAGTCTTTCTCGGCGATGGCGCCGATGAACCCTGGAATGTCGCAACCGGCCGGGCAGGTGACCTCGCAAGGACCGTAGCAGTCGCCGCAGTGCTCGGAGACGAGCATCTGCAGCGTGAACGCCCGCGTGTCGCGGACGATGTCGCTGTCGGTGTGAACGACCATATCCTGGGCGATGGGCGTCGTGCACGCCGTTTGAAGGCCCCTCATGCCCTCCACCTCTACCACGCACATGCGGCAGGCACCCACGTCCGTCAGGTCCGGGTGATGGCAGAGCGTCGGGATCTCGATACCGACTGAACCTGCAGCCTCCAGAATGGTGCTTCCCTCCGGGGCTGTGACTTGTTGCTCGTTGATGGTCAGCGTAATACTCATAGATATCACTCCTGCTACTCCGCTGTGACCGCGTCGAACTTGCACACCTCATAGCACGTGCCACAGTGAATGCACAGCTCCTGGTCGATCTGATGCGGTTCTCGCCGCTCACCAGTGATGGCATCGACGGGGCAGTCACGAGCACACATCCCACATCCGGTGCATGCCTCGGCATCGATGGTGTACGTGAGCAAGTTCAGACACGTCTTGGCAGGACACGTCTTGTCGATGATATGCGCCCGGTACTCGTCCTCGAAATGCATCAGGGTGGACATCACCGGATCGGGCGCCAACTGGCCTAGCGCGCACAACGCGCCGTGCTTCATACCTCGGGCGATGCGCCGCATCTCGTCCAGGTCCTCAATCTTGCCCTCGCCCGCGGTGATGCGCTCCAGAACCTCCAGCATGCGCGTGCTGCCGACCCGGCACGGAGGACACTTCCCACAGCTCTCATCGCAGACGAACTGGGTGAAGTAGCGCGCGAACTCCACCATGCACGTGGACTCGTCAGCCACGATCATGCCGCCGGAGCCCATGACCGACCCGGCCTCGGTGAGCGAGTCGAAGTCAACCGGGGTGTCCAGATGCTGAGCCGGCAGGCAGCCGCCCAAGGGACCGCCGGTCTGAACGGCCTTGAAGGCACCGCCTCCCTGAATCCCGCCGCCCACCTCGTAGACGATCTCGCGGAGGGTGATGCCCATGGGCACCTCAATGAGGCCGGTGCGGTTGACCATACCCGTCAGGGCGAAGACAGCGGTACCCGGACTGCCCTCGGTTCCCAGGCTGCTGAACCACTCCGCCCCCATGCGGATGATGCGTGGAACGTACGCGTAGCTCTTCACGTTGTTGATGTTGCTCGGCTGGCCCCAGAGACCGGAGACGGCGGGGTAGGGCGGTCGCGGCCACGGTTGGCCCCGCTCACCCTGAATTGAGGCCATCAAGGCCGTCTCCTCACCGCAGACGAAGGCGCCGGCGCCCTCCTTGACGATGATGTCGAAGTCGAAACCAGTTCCGAGAATGTCCTCGCCCAGCACGCCAAGCTCTCTCGCATCTTCGAGAGCGATGTTGAGACGACGGACAGCCAGAGGGTACTCAGCTCGGCAGTAAATGTAACCCTGCTCGGCGCCGATGGCATACGCAGCGATGATCATGCCCTCAATGACCGAGTGGGGATCTCCCTCCAGGACCGAGCGGTCCATGAACGCCCCGGGGTCTCCCTCGTCGGCGTTGCAGATGACGTACTTGGGCCATCGCTCGGTCTGCCGGGCGAACTTCCACTTCAAGCCGGTGGGGAAGCCTGCGCCCCCGCGCCCACGGAGCTTAGAGTCCAGCATCTCTTGAATAACGTCCTCGGGCGTCATCTCACCAAGTACAATCTGGACCGCCTGGTACCCCTCCAGAGCCAGGTAGTCGTCGATGGACTCCGGATCAATCAGACCGCAATTGCTGAGGACGATGCGGAGCTGTTTCTCGTGGAACGACGTACGCTGTTCACTGTCCGGCTCCACAAAACTGAGAGACTTAAGGACGTGCCCATCGCGTCGCCGAACGGTCGGTTCAACCTGCCCGACAATCACGCTATTCTCCAGAGGGGCGTCGTCGAAATAGGACGCGAAGATCTCCGGCACGTTATCCGCCGTCGCCTCGCCGTAGTTCAGGCGCGGTCGTCCTCTGGCCTGAAGCTCGATCATGGGCTCGTACGAGCACATACCGACGCATCCGACCCGGGCGATTACCGCGTCGAGGCCCCGGATCTCGACCTCCTCCTCGATAGCGGCCAGGGTCTCCTTCGAACCGGCGGCCAGCCCGCAGGTGGCCATGCCAACGGTGACGTAGAGGTCAGCGTGCTGCTTCTTCTCCCACCGTTCCTCCGCCTGCGCAATACGGGCATCGAGATCATTGTTGTTATGTGATGCCATGCGATACTCCTCTCTTCACCATGCCTGGACCCTAGCCCCTAAGCCTGCGGAGCATCCGCCGGCTGAGGTTCCGGCTGCGCCGCCGCCTTCTTGGCAGCTGCCAGCTTCTTTTTCACCCTCCGCACCAACTTGTCCGGCTCCATGCGTCCCATCACCTCGCCGTCCATGACGGCCACTGGCGCCAGGGCACAAGAGCCCACGCAGTAGACGAGCTCCAAAGTCAGCTCCCCGTCCTCTGTCGTATCCCCAGGATCGATGCCGAACGCATCCTTGACGGCCTTGACCAACCGCGTGGTCCCCTTGACGTGGCAGGCGGTCCCGTCGCATAGGTAGAGCTCGTGCTCACCGCGAGGTTCCAGGTAGAACTGAGAGTAGAACGTGGCTACCCCATAGACCTGGCTCAACGCCGTGTTCAGCCGATCGGAGATCAACTCCAAGGCCTCTTCCGGGAGCCAGCCGTACGTCGTCTGGGTCTTCTGAAGAATCGGGATCAGCTTACCGGGCTGTTCCCGGTACTGCTCAAAGATAGGGTCCATCAAGGAGAGGTCTATCTTGCCGTTATGTGTCATTCGTGCTTCTCCTCTGTTGGGTCCTTCAGTCAGTCTTGATCCAATAGTGGTCAGACCGATCTGACCACCAGACTCTCGCCAGGGGCGAGCGATCGCACAGAATCGACCACGTGCTGGCCCAGCTGCGAAACGCTAGGACAAGGGATCGCGGACCGCCTTCTCCGCCTCGGCTCGGACAGCCTTCACTAACGTGGGCAGCCCAGCCTCCACGCTGGCGCTGAGGCCCTCGCCCCAGCCCACATCGCCGGGTTGCACGCCGAAGACGATGATGGAGGGCAGGGGATGGTCCAGGGCCTCGGCAAGCCTGAGTACCTCAGCCAGGCCCGCGTGATGGAGGGAGAGGGTGTCGTCCGATTCGGCCAGTCGTACCTGACCCGGTGTAAAGCGGACGAACTCCCCAGGCCCAACGGCACCGCGCCCTGCGTCCACGTTGGCCGCGTCCACGATGATGACGTTTTCCCAGCCCTCCATCATCCGCAGGATATCGAGACCGCCAGTCCCCCCGTCCAGGGCCGTGATCTCGTCCGGCAGGCTTCGACTCTGCAGTTCCTCGATCACCCGGGGGCCGATGCCGTCGTCGCGGCGGAGCGGGTTGCCCAGCCCCAGGATGAGAACGACGGAATGGGAGGGGCTGCCCTCCCATTCCGTCGGACGGGGCGTCCGGCCCCGGTCTGAACTCATACGAACTCGACGGTCAGGAAGTGGGCCGAGCAGGAGATGCATGGGTCGTAGGCCCGCACAAGCATCTCCAGGGTGAGGCGCACCTCATCCTGCGGCTTGTCGATGATCTGCGGAACGAGCTCCTGCATGTCGTGGTTGAGGTTGGCCATGTTCTGATTCGTCGGGATGATGCAGTTGGCGTCCTTGCAGTAGCCCTCTTCGTCGTAGGCGTAATGGTGGAAGAGGATGCCGCGGGGCACGTCACAGGACCCGACACCCTCGCCCGCCTTCACATCCGCCACTGCCGGCTCCTCGGGATCGACGCCGCGCTCGAGGAGCTCATCGATGATCTCGATGGCGTCCTCAACGCAGTGGACCATCTCGACGACCTGGGCGGCCGTGTTCAAGAACGGGTTGGTCACGATCGGCTCCATCCCAAATGCCTTGGCCGCGTCCTTGGCCCGGGGGTGGAGCTGGTCGAAGTTATTGTTGAAGCGCGCCAAAGCGCCCACCATGTAGGACTCGCGGTTGTGGCTGGTCCACTTCGCCGACGAGAAGGGGACCAGCGTCTCATTGGTGACCTGCTTGTAGTCCTCGAGCGGGTACTCGAATCCATCGGTGGTCTTAATCCTGCCGCCGACAAAGGCGTACTCGTCATCCTTCGTCAGGGAGACATACTCCGTCTCGCGCTCAAACTTCGGCCAGTCCAGCGAGGCGAAGAGCTCGACGGAGGCGTCCATGTCCGCCCTGGCCGCCACCAGCCGCTCGCGCATCGCTCGGAGCTCGTCCTCGGTAGGCGTGTGGCTGAAGCCGCCGACGACCAGCGCACAGGGGTGCGTGTGGCGCCCCCCGATCATGGCGCAGAGGTCACCCGAGAGCTTCTTGATGCGGAGGGCACGCTCCACGACAGGCCTGGCCACGTCGATCAATGGGATGACGGAACCCGCGCCGAAGAAGTCGGGCGCCACCAGGTAGTAGGTGTGGAGAACGTGGCTGTCGATGGTCTCCCCGTGGAAGTTGAGCTTGCGCAGCAGCTGCGCCTGTTCGGTGAGCTCCACGCCCAACGCCTTCTCCGTCGCCATGGCGCTGGTGGTGGAGTGTCCCACGGCGCAGATGCCGCAGATGCGGGACGTGATGTGGTTGAGCTCCGTGTAGGGGCGCCCGCGCACAAAGGCCTCAAAGAAACGAGGGGCCTCGACAACCTCGAAGCGACACTCCTTGATATCGCCGTTGTGGGCGTCGACGACGATGTTGCCGTGTCCCTCAACACGCGTCACGTGATGAACGTTAACATTCAGAGTACTCATATTACCTCTCCTTATCGGCCAAAGGTGACTACGCCGACCCTTGCCCTTCCTGAGTGACTGCTGTCGACCCAGGTGACTGCGTCGACCCGTAGTACGCGTTGAACATGGTCATGCGGGACATAATCTCCTTAACGGTGAGACCGGCCTCGTCCAGCACGTCCTTCATCGCGTTCTCGTTGGGCTCGGGGATGAGACCGCGGCAACCCTCGCAGCCATCACCGTAGGTGGGGCAGATGGCGTCGCATCCGGCCCTGGTGATCGGACCCAGGCAGGGCTTCCCCTCGAGCAGCAGGCAGACGTTCTCCTTCAGCTTGCACTCGACGCAGACAGGATAGTCGGGAATACCCGGCTTCTTGCCGAGCAGCACGTTCTTTACGACCTTGACGAACTCCTCCCGGTCGATGGGACAGCCGGGGATAACGGCGTCGACGTCGATGACGGCGCTGATGGGACGGGCGGGATAGGTGTCGTACCATTCGGCCTTGTCGCCGTAGACGTATTCACGGACGTCGTCGAGAGAGGGCTGGATGTTCTTCAGGGCATTGACGCACCCGGTATGCGCACAGGCACCCAGGGCCACGACGAGATCGGCCTGATCGCGAATCGTGAAAAGCCGCTCTTCGTCCGACTCACGCGTGCAGGACCCCTCGATGAAGGCAATCTGATAGTCCTCCCCCTTCTCTGTCATGGCCTCCCGGAACTGAACGATCTCTACGGCTTCCAGAAGGTCCAGGTGGGTCTGGAGGGAGTCGACGACCGTCAGCTGACACCCTTCACAGCTGGCAAAATCGAAGAAAGCTACTTTGGGCTTTCCGTTTGTGTCACTCATTACAGTGCCTCCTCAAAGCCCTTGATGTCGGCATAGTTGAAGACCGGCCCATCCTGACAGCAGTAGATGCTGTTGATCTGGCAGTGGCCGCACTTGCCTACGCCACACTTCATCCGGCGCTCTAACGAAAGATAGATGTTCGACTCGGGGATACCCTTGTCCAGCATCTCCATGAGCACGAAGCGATACATGATTGGCGGACCGCAGGTGACGGCGATGGTCTTCTCGGCGTCCACGTCGACCTGGGGGAAGAGGGTGGTGATCACACCGAGGTTGCACTCCAGGCGTTGCTCTGGCTGCCACTCGTCGCCCTCGTCCTCGCAGTCGACGGTCAACAGGCACTCGACGTCGTCCCGCTCGACCCACTCGTTGATCTCGTCGCGGAAAAGCAGCTCGCTCCGGCGCTTAGCGCCATAGAGAACGATCACTCGCCCGAAGTCCTCGCGCTCGTCGAGCACCTGGTTGATGAGCGACCGCAGCGGTGCCAGCCCGAGACCCCCGGGGGCGAAGAGAACGTCCTTGCCTCGCATCTCGTCGATGGGGAAGCCGTCACCGAAGGGGCCTCGAATGCCAACTCGATCGCCCGGCTTCATCGCGTGAAGCGCGCCGGTCACGTCCCCCACCTTGCGCACGCAGAGCTGGAAATCGCCATTCGACCGACTGGGGGACGAGGTGATAGAGATGGGGGCCTCGCCGACGCCCAGCACAGAGAGCATTACAAACTGTCCCGGGTCGTGGCCCAGCTCTTGGCCGTCGGGCAACTCGATGTGAAAGAGCTTCTCCAGCCCAGTCACTTGCTGCACGCTGGCAAGACGAGCCATTTGTGGTAAATAGATAGATGTCGCCATGGTCCGTTACCTCCTAACGCAGTGACGCATGAATCGTGTTGAATCCCTTGAGGATGCTGATGCTGGCCGGGCAGGTGCGGATGCAGCGACCGCACCCGACACAGCCCAGAGCACCGAATCTCTCATAGAGATACTTCCCTTTACGCAGGAACCGATGGCGCTGACGGGCACCGCGATCCTCGCGGAAGTTCTCCCCTCCGGCCACTCGGGCAAACTCGGGCAACTGGCAGGAGTCCCAATGGCGGATCCGCTCGCCCTCGGTGAGGGCGAAATTGACCTCGTCAACGACGTTAAAGCAATAACACGTCGGGCAGACGTTGGTGCACGATCCACAGGCGAAACAACGCTCCTCCAGCTCCTCCCAGTACTCATGATCGTAGGCGTCACCAAGCAGAGCCGGCAACTCATCGGCATCGAAATTGAGCCGATCCGCGAAATGCTTGATCTTTGAGGCCTGCCGCTCTTCCTTCTCCTGGACCTCTTCTGCCGTCGCCTCGCGCACGTCGGCGTAGTCGGCCAGGAGTTGCGCGCCCTCATCGGAACCGATTTCCACAGCGAAGACCTGGCCGAGATCGATCAGATGAAGGTCGAACCCCTCGTCCGCCGTCAGGGTGCCCATGCTCCTACAGAACGACTCATCGTCACAGGGCTCCAGACACTCCAGGCTGACGATGAGGGTCTGCTCTCGGCGAGACAAGTAGTGCGCGTCGGGGTAGTCCTCTGTGAATGCCTTGTCCAGGAGATTCAGGGCGCGGAGATCGCACGTGTGCATACCCAGCAAGACCGTCGGCTCCACCTCGATCAACGGCTCCACCTCGGGATCTTCACCCATGGTGAACGTGGCCAGTCGCTCCTGCTGCGGCTGAAAAACCTTCTTCGGGGGCAGGATGGTGGTGTCATAGTCGAGCCGCAGGTCAGCCGGGTCTTTCACGGGGTCAAAGGCGAATTTGGACCCCCTCGCTTGTGGCCCGACGACCCGGTAGTCAGCCAATAGGGCTTCGACCAGAGGGGCTACCGCATCCTTATCCAGAATCCTCAGACTCATATCAGTCTCCTCGCGATAGTGTTCTCATCATATTCTCAAGATACCGGTTTGCCGGAAGCTCGCGCGCTTCCGACCGCACCACGTGATTGTCGTTGCGGTCTTCCGGTCTTCACCGACGACGGGAGTCGCACAACGACCGCCAGCCTTTCTACGACTCCTTGGCTTCCAGGACCTCGTCAATGGTCGTCAACAGCTTCTCGGGCTTGACGGGCTTGTCAACGAAGGCCTCCACCGGCATGAAGTCGTCGTCGGGGGTGACGTCGTAACCCAGCTCCAGCACCTTCTTGACCCCCGACAGCATCACCACCGGCGTGTCCTTTAGGACCTCATCCGTCTTGATTCGGCGGGAAATCTCGAAACCGTCTGGACCTGGCGGGCCTGCGAACATGACGTCCAACAGGATCAAGTCCGGCTGCTTCTCTTTGGCCAGGTCGAAGCCCTTCTCTGCCCGGTAGGCGGAGAAGACCTCGTAGCCGACGCTCTCCAGCAAAGTCGTCACGGACTCTACCAGTTGGACGTCGTCATCGACAACCACGATCGTTCCCTTGTTGTCAGGCATTGTTTGACCTCCTTGATTGATCAGGCAACGTAAAACTGAATCTGACCCACTCACCTTCTTCTGAATCAGCCCATATCCGACCGCCATGCTCCTGAATGATCTCACGGCAGATGAAAAGCCCTAGTCCCGTGCCCTTCTCCTTCGCGTATGCCGGGCTATCCAGGCGGCTGAACTTCTTGAAGAGCTTGGGCATCTGCTCTGGCGGAATGCCCTGACCCTCATTGCAGACGCTCAGCGTCACCAAACCGTCGCCAAGACTCCCGTCCAGCTCAATCATCCCACCATTCTTTCCATACTTGATGGCATTGGAGAGTAGATTGTCATACACGATCCTCAGCAAGTTGCTGTCTGCGTACACGTCGAGATCCTCCGGAAGATTGTCGACGACCTGCATCTCACGCTCTTCAAGGCTCTTCCTAAGGCCCTCCAAGACGGGCTCCACAACCTGCGAGTGGAGATGGACTTGCTGCTTGTGAGCCTCCAACTCTCCCTTCTCCAAGCGCGAAAGATCGAGGTAGTTCTTGATCATCTCCTGGAAGTAGTCGAGGCTTCTAGCCACAGACTCCAGGCTTCTCCGCTGGGCATCCGACAGCTCGCCCAGATAGCCATCTTTCACGGTGTGGAGGCTCATCATTGCCGACGACAGCGGATTCTTGAGCTCGTGGGAGACGAAACCAAGCATCTCCATATAGTTGCGGTTGGTGGTCCGCAACTCATCGTTGAGTTGCTTCAACCTCTGCTGGTTCTGTTCAATCTCGCGGCGCTGCTCCTCTAGCCGTTCCGCCATCGTGTTGAAGGAGCAACCCAGCTCGCCGAGTTCATCGTCCCTTTCTTCGATGTCGACCCGGTACGTCAGATCCCCTCTTGAGAGCTGCTGGGTCGCATCCGAAAGCTTCTTGATCGGCTGCACCACGCCTCGGGTGAGGAAGTAGAAGGTGAGAAAGGCCACCAGCATACCGCCGAAGACCACGGCGAGGAACATCGCCACCGCTCGGCGACGGAGATCGAGGTATATCTCCTCCAACTCCCCAACGTAGAGCATGCCGATGACGTCACCATTCGGATCACGAATGGGATCGTACTGTGAAAGATACCAGGTGTCCACCACGTAGGCGCGACCCGTCCAGGCTTCTCCGTCCTCCAATACCTGTTCAGCCACCTCATCCGACACCCGAGTGCCCACAGCGCGGCGCCCTTGGTCGTCTAACACATTGGTCGAGATCCTAAGATCGCCCATGAATAGGGTAGCGGTACCCACAGGCTTCCCCTCGTAGGTCTCGTTGGCGAAGACGGCATCTCTAATGCGATCAACCTCCTCAACGGCGCCGTTCAGCAACGTGCCCATCTCAAGGATGCCGATCATCTCACCACCCTGAACAATCGGGACGGCGGCACCGGCGAACATGGCCTGCGGCACCGGCCCGATAGTCAGGACACGCTCGATGAGCCCCTCGCCCTCGAGTTCGAGGCGGTCTCTTGTGAGTAAGATATTCCCGGCGGTGTTCTCCTGTCCCGTGATCAGCTGCTGGACGATCGGGTCGTCCGCCAGATTGTCGCCGGTAGCATAGGGATACCGAGTACGGAGAACCACCGTGCCGTCCGGAGCCAGCAGGTTTAGGACGTCCATCTCTTGCTCACGGCGAATCCGCTCGAGTTTCTCGCGGACCTCCAGGAGCTCCCACCCGTCAGCAGGTGGCTGCAGTGCTTCCTCAACCATCTGCGTTCGGGCTAGCACCTCAAGGGCTGCCTCAATCTGTGCAACTCTCCCGTCGTGAATCTCCCAGGCTGCCCTGGTGTAAATGCTGACACGATTCTTGGCCTCTCGAATCGTGTTGGCGTTCACGAAATGAATGCTAAGAGCGCCAATACTGGCGGCCAAAACGACGAAGACAACAACGATGCCTAGATTGAACTTCGTCTGTAGCTTCATGTGTCCGTGCGGCACCCGTAAGCCGTCGCGCCACAGACAACGCCCGTCCGGGAGCGCCTGAGCAATCGACCCGAGCGGAGATGGAGGTGATGCGGCCTTCTAGTGGCCCGTGGGAGTATGGCGTGCGTCCAATCGGAAATCAACGGAGGGTCTTCCTGCGGGCTATCTGATGCTTATCACCCAGTTGGGCCAGGATTCTTCACTGGCAGATTGAACAGGGGCTCGTGTACGCGTCGTCCTACGCAGGTCTCAGCTCCTCCTCCAAGATTCCGCACTCTACCAGAAGGTCAAAAGTCTCCTCTGCTTCAGCCTCATCAACCTGACTGATCGCAAACCCGGCGTGGACGATGACAAAATCGCCGACACGCACCTCTGGGAGGTAGGCAAGAGAGACCTCTCTAGTAACTCCTCCGAAGTCCACCTTGCCCATGCGCATAAGATCGCCTTCCTGTGTTTCGATTACGCGTCCTGGAATAGCCAAGCACATACTAGGAGGTCTCCTCTCGCAGCCAAGTGAGCCAAGCTTCGAACCCCTCCCCCGTCTTGCAAGAAAGGGAGAGGAATGTCAGACCGGGATTGAGCGCCTCCACACCCCTGCGGAAATAGTCGATGTCGAAGTCGAAGGCATCCAGGACGTCGATCTTGTTCAGGATAACGGCGTCGACACCGCGGTACATCACGGGATACTTGTACGGCTTGTCGTCGCCCTCCGGGACACTGGCGATGAGAACGCTGCGGTGGACGCCCAGGTCGAAGCTGGCAGGGCAGACCAGATTGCCCACATTCTCAACGATCAGCAGGTCCAGCTCATCAAGAGGAAGCTGTGGCAGAGCCTCCTGAAGCATAACGGCGTCCAGGTGACACGCCCCTCCTGTATTGATCTGGACAGCCGGTATGCCCGAGGCCGCGATCCGGTCGGCATCGATCGTCGTCGCCACGTCTCCGTCAACCGCGCCAATGGCGAGATCGTCTCGCAGGGCTTCCACCGTACGCGTGATGAGGCTGGTCTTGCCGGCCCCCGGTGAGGCCATAAGATTGATCGCAACGACTCCGGCGGCATCCAGCCTTTCCTTGTTCTTGGCAGCCAGCCGGTCGTTGGCGCTCATAATATTCTCAACAACCGATACAGTCTTAGACACTGGGGTAGTACCTCTTTCTACTTGTTATGCTATCTCGGGCATCATAGACACAGACACGTGAAGGGCCAGGCGATCCTCAGGCAGGGAATACTGCGATAGGTGCCAGCAATCGGGGACCATGACGTGCAGAGAGAGCTACACTGGATTGACGGCTATCGCAGACGATGACGACCGATCCCTTACTTAATTCAGATAACCTTGTGATATTCTACCACGGTTGAGGGGGATCGTCCAATGTAGGAGGACGGGAGGGCGCTGATGCCTAAGGTACTCCTATCTGCATATCCTTCCCCAAAGCCCGACCGACATCACCGTCTCCACGGGAGAAGGGTAGCCGGGAAGCGATGGCGACCGCACGACCGGTCATCATGTCCGGCTGCACGTCGCACGACAGCTTGGTGCCGGCCTTCCTGGATGCGCGGCTCGTCAGGGTAGTGGCAGTAGTGATCGTGAACCGCAACCGGGCCTTCGACACGCTGGCTGTCGGCCGCCGACGGGAGGTCAGACGGGTCTCTGCGACCGAGGTCTCTCCGCTGACCGGCGTCGGACGACACGCAAGCATTGCCATCAACAACACGCGGCTGTACGAGAGTATGCGCTACGATGCCAGACAGATCATCCGGGCCCAGGAGTCGAGCGTGGTCGCGGAGCTCAAGGGGGTCTCTGGCTCGGCCTATCGAGTCTCGCCCGAGGAGGAGCTGGTACGGTTCCGGATCGACCCGGTAGTCCCTGGATAGCGTGAGACTTCGCGCTTGCGTCTCGCAGGCCAAGGTGCTGAACTCATTCAGCCACTACAGCGTGCAGATGATGGGGGAGGACGGTGATCAAGGGTGCGACGCCCGGAGCCAATCCGTCGACTCAGTCGCCTCCGGCAAACCGGGGCTCACCGGTAGGCACGGGCATGCACGAGCGGACCAGCATCCATGGAGGGGCGCTGGGCATCGAGTACGAGGCGGGTGAGGGGGTCACACCTGATGGTCGACGCTCCCGTGCACTGATGGGGTGTATAGGCGGTAGACGGGTCCCGGAAAAGACGCCAGACCACCTGGCAGACTACTCGATCTCGATGCTGTCGAGTCGAAAGTCGTCTCCGGCGGCGACCACAACCTCACTTGCTCCGCACTTGGGGCAGGCAAAGGTATCCCGGTCAAGCGGGAAGCCGTGGTCGCATTTTGTGCAGCGGAGCACCCCCTCTACGCGCTCAAAATGTAGCTCTGCTCCCTCGGCTATCGTGCCCTCACTGACGATATCCCAGTAGAACTGCACAGATTCGTCTACGATAGACGAGAGCTCCCCGATGACCACGTTAAGTCGGACAATGCGATCCGCATCCGCCTCTCGCGCGTGGCGGAGAGCGATCCCCAGTAGGCTCTCGGTAATAGATAGCTCGTGCATAGTTCTCACGACTGCTTGACATAGTTCCGACGCTTGTCTCTTCGCTCGCGTGATTATACCGCATTCAACGGATGCCTCAACCAACCAGCCTGCCGCGGCGCAGGGGTGTCATCGGTAGTGCCATCGCCGGGCATGCTATGTCCCGCTCAGATGGCATCAGACCAGGGCGGAACGAGCGACCGGCTCGCGCGTGCGGAACGGTTTGGCTAGGTATTCTGTAATGGGCCCCATCATTCGGTCAGAAGCAGGACAGAAGGCAGCCAGATTGCGTAGATGGCCCGCAGAATTCGACTGGCAGCAGTCGCAATGGTTGAAGTGCCAAGAGGCGGTGAGACGGTGGCGTGAGATGCTGACGGAGCCGGTTCGCTTCCAAGGTTGATGGGAGTGGCAAAATAAGGCCCCCGGCCCAAGCCGAGGGCTGTAACAGGCTGCTTCACGCATACGCGCGTCTGTGCGGGATCTGGGGTGGGGGGCGGCTTTGGGCCCGTCCGGACGTCAGGAAAGGGCTGCCAAGAGCTCAGGAAGGAATGCCTCTGGGTCAGCCTGTACACATAGATCCGCCAGTTCGAAGATAGGTGCGCTAGGGTCCGGATGAATAGCGACGATGAAGCTGGCATCCTCCATCGCCCCGTTGTGGAACGTGTCCCCGCGGATACCCACAGCCACGTAGACCTGGGGAGCGATGGATACCCCGCGTACGTCCACCATGTGCCCCGCGTCGACAAGTCCAGCATCCCAGGCGCCACGGTCCCCCGCGAGATGGGCGTCCAATCGGTTCGCTAACGCCTCGACGAGCGCGAGATCCCCGGCCTGGCGCCCCGCGGCCACAACGACTGTCGCTTCAGACAGCGGTTCCTCCGGGGGACGGAAGCCCTGGGCCGGCCCCACGAACCTCACTCCAGGCGCCGCCATATCCACATCCAGCAGCGTGGGGTCGCCTTGACGGTACTCGTCCAGGAACGGCTGGGCGAAAGCGCCTGGCTCGATGGTGAGCAACTGCGGGCGCGCCTCCCGGCAAGCCCTGATCTCGAAGTACTCGCCCCCGTAGACGGGGAAGGCGGCCTCCACAGCGCGCGTCATCTCGTCCAGTTTGACCGCGGTCACGTGCTCGATGAGCCCCCCGTCCATCCGCTGCGCCAAGCGAGGAGCGAGTGCTTCTCCCGTCTTCGTTGCCCCTAGCAGAACGATCTCTGGCTCTTCCTCCTCGAACAGAGCCCCAAGAATCTCCACGTGGGGCTCAACCGCGAACCGTTCCAGGGCAGGGTCGTTGGCCACCCTTACGCTGTCGGCGCCCGCCTGATAAAGGAGATAAGCATGCTCAGTCACGTTCACTCCGAGCAGAATCGCGTAGACGTACGCGCCGAGGGAGTCAGCCAGGGAACGGGCAGCGCCGATCGCCTCCAGCGTCACCGGGGCAATCTCCCCGCCGACCAGGTCGCCCACGACCCACAGCCCGCCTCCTCCCGTCGCCTCTTCGAAGCTCTCCTCCTGCTGCGCCATCACCAGATCTAGGTATGAGGCATCCATCGTTCCCCCCTATACGCGCAGGCGACTGCGCAGAGCCTCCGCCACCGTGCGGGCCACGTCGTCGAGGGTACCCTCTATGAGCTCCCCCCGCTCTCGCTCGGGCGGGAAATCACGCCCTATGAGTTCCAGCAGGGGAGAGGTCTCGGTGAGTGACAGATGCTCGTCCACTTTCCATCGCTCCACCACGCCCTCCATTCCCCCGTTCCCCCGATAGACGTTGATCAGGCGAACCCCGTCCGGGTAACGTGGCTTCAACGCCCCGGGTGCCATGAGAACCACGGCCGGAAGATCCGCCTCGACGATGATATAGTCGGAGCCTCGGCGGCAAACGGTGCGCACGCGCCCGTCGCCCGGCTCCGCGGATAATGCGCCGCTGATGTGCGGCCATCCCAGAAGCTCGGCAAGTCGCCCTCCCAGTTGGCCCTGCCCGGTGTCGAGGGTCGTGGCTCCCGCTATCACCAGGTCGATGGCTCCCAACTCATGGATCACGGCCCTCAGCGCCCGTGCCACAACGGCGTCGTCAGCTTCCTCGAACCGCTCGCCACAAAGATAGACCCCTCGATCGGCGCCCATTGCCACGCCCCTGCGGAGCGTGTCCTCGTCGGGTTCGGGCTGTCCCGAGGCGACGACCACGTTGCCACCGACCGCATCTTTGATCCGGAGGGCCGCCTCCAGTGCACAGTGGTCGGCTGGTTCGATCAGGTACCGCTCTCGGTTGACAAAGATGCGTCTAAGCCGCCGGTGGGCCACGATGCCGGCCGGATCGAGCACACGCCGTAGAATCACCAAGCTACGCATAGTCTCCCTCCGATTCTAGGAGATGGACCTCCTCAGCGAGCCAAAGCCGCAAGAGCCAGAGCTCAGTAGAGTCACAGCATCGCAGAGTCGTTAGCTGCCACTGACGCCTTGAAACGCCACTCATACCCATCCTTCGATCCCGGCCTTGCGGAAGTTGTAGAGCATCGCTCCGAGCTTGCGATAGAGCCCGTAGAAGTACTCGAAGTGATCGGTCGCAACAGAATCCGTCTCCCGCAGGAGCTCAAGATGAGCCTTCATCTCGTCACAACACGCGAGGAAGTGGGTTTGGTACCGGACCAGGTCGCCCTCGTACCGCTTCATCCCTTAGCCCTGGACGAAACTGGCCAGAATGGACCGGGAGGACCGCCGGATCTGGCTCCCCTCCCAGTATAGCTCGAACCCTGGCAGATCCTTCAGGGTCATCTCGTGCACCTCGACCGCCAGCCGCTTGCCAACCCGTAGGTCGCCGTATCCTCACACCCCCGCGACGGGCACGCCTGCGACATCGCCATCGCTCCTCCGCTCCTCCGCTCCTCCGCTCCTCCGCTCCCTGTCACGGGCTTATGCGGACGCCGTGCTCGCGGAAGAGCCTCGACGCGATCACAATACGCTGAATCTCGTTGGTCCCCTCGAAAATCTCGGCAATGCGGGCGTCGCGGAAGGCCCGCTCAACGGGATAGTCCCGAGAGTAGCCGAGCCCTCCATGGATCTGGAGGGCCCTATCGACGGCCCGCGACGCGACCTCAGAACCGTAAAGCTTGCACATTGCCGCAACTTTCGAGAAGGGTTGGTCCGTGTCCACCATCCAGGCGACGCGATACACAAGGCTGCGCAGAGCTTCGATCTCGGTAGCCACATCGGCGATCATCCACTGGACCGACTGCTTCTGAGCCAGCTGAGACCCGAACTGCTCGCGCTTCTTCGCCCATTCGATTGACCAGTCCAGGGCCGCCTGGGCTCCACCGAGACACGCCGCCCCCAGGGTCAGGCGCCCCATGTCGAGCGACTTCATAAAGGTGACAAACCCTTCGCCGACCTTCCCCAGCACGTTCTCGTGGGGAACACGGAGATCCTCGAAGACGAGTTCCGCCGTGCTGGTGCCGTGGATGCCCATCTTGTCCTCCTCCCGCGCCACCTCATAGCCCGGCCAATGTGTCTCGACGATGAAGGCCGTGATCCCTCCCCGCGCGCCGAGGGTCGGGTCGGTCACAGCCATGATGGTGATGATGTCCGCGTAGCCGCCGTTGGTGATGTAGATCTTGCCCCCATTGATCACCCAATCATCGCCGTCCCGGACCGCGCGGGTGTTGATGTTCGCCGCGTCAGATCCAGCATTCGACTCGGTGAGCCCAAAGGCGGCGAATTTCTCGCCCCGCGCCAGGGGGCTGAGATATTGGCGCTTCTGCTCCTCCGTGCCGTCGAGATGGATGGCCATGGCCCCAATGCCGATGTGCGCGCCGACGTTGGTTGCCGTGGAAGTACACACCCTTCCCAGCTCCTCCATAAGGATGCAGTACCCTACTTCACCGGCCCCCATCCCTCCGTATTCCTCGGGGAAGCAGACGCCAAGGAGCCCTATCTCGCCGAGCTTCCGCAGCACGTCCAAGGGCACACGGTGCTCCCGGTCGAGTTCCACTGCTATGGGAGCGACCTCGTTGGCCGCGAAGTCGCGAATCAGGCGTCGCAGCGCCACGTGTTCTGGGGAAAACGAGAAATCCATGCCTACCTCCTCACGGCGCAATCTCCACGCCATACTCGGCGAAGATTTGCTCGGCGATCCGGACTTCATGAAGCTCAGTGGGCCCACCAATGAGGCTCAGGGCCCGGGCGTCTCTGTACTTGCGGGCGATGGGATAATCCTCCATATAGCCGTAGCCGCCCATGACCTGCACCATCCGGTCCGTTACACTCCGCGCGATGCGGGCAGCAAAGGTCTTCACGACTGGCGCATGGAAGCTCACCTCCGTACCCTGGTCGATCTGCCACGCGGCATGATAGACCAGATGGCGGAGAGCCTCAGTCTCGGCGGCGCTCTCCGCGACGTAGGCTTGAATGGCCTGCTTCTGCGCTATGGGCACGCCAAACTGGACCCGTTCGCTGGCGAACCGGGCAGCAACGTTCAGGCTGCTGATCGCCACGCCCAGTGCCCCGGCCCCTAGCGTGACAGCCATCCGTTCCTCGGCCGCAGCAGCGATCTCCCGCCCACTTCCCTCAGCTCCCAAGCGGTTCCCGACGGGCAGGCGGCATCCCTCCAGATAGACCGTGTTGAAGGAAACGTTCCGCAGACCCAGCGTCGGCTCACGGTAGCCGACGGTCAGACCCGGCGTCGCGGTAGGGACCAAGAAGGCCGTGACACCCGCCGGCACCTCGGCGAAGACAAGGAAGAGCGTGGGCACTCCGCCGCCCATGTGGCCATTGGCAACCCAGGTTTTGACCCCGTCGATCACGTAGCCGTCCGCGTCCCTGACGGCGCGGGTCTCAAGCTCCGTCGTGTCGCTGCCGGCATCCGGCTCCGTCATCGCGTAGGCCCCCACCGCTTCTCCAGCAGCGAGGACGGGCAGGAACTCTTCCATCTGAGCATCGGTCCCATGGCGCAAGATCGACATAGCCACCAACCCGACATGGGTGCCCAGTGTCACCGATATCGACATACAGTCTTTGGCCAGCGCCTCGATGAGCAGAACGTAGCTGAGGAAGTCCAGGTCTGCACCGAAGTACGTCTCGGGAAGGGTGGCCCCCAGGAACCCCTGGCGGGCCGCCTTCTGCAAAATCTTCAGAGGAATCGTCTCCTCATGATCCAGTTCCTCGGCGAAGGGTGCAATCTCGTTCGTGGAGAAATCCTCGAACATCGAGCGAAACATCATCTGCTCTTCACTGAGAGAGAAATCCATCACGGTCCCTCCTGCTGAAGGCTCGGCTTAGCGTGGGGGCACGGGAACTCCGACCCCATTGACGACCATGGTAGATGCGGGCGGGGGGCGGAGCCCCAACGGGCAACGGTTCTGACGGCCCGAGGCGGGTTCAACCTGTCCCCACTTGACGATGGACCCTACGATCGTCGACACACAGATTCCCGGCGAGGACTGGTACGTCGCCGACTCCAGGGTGGAAGGCGTGATGGCAGGTGTGGGCCAGAGGCCGCCAGATTCTTCGTCCACCTCCCGACGGACTGCGACGTCAGAACATGACCCGGCCACAGGATGTGCAGGTAGCGCGACCGGCGTGGCTTGCCCAGTTCGATGGATGTGCACGACCGAGCACCTATCGCAGCGGCGGCGCGGACCTATTGATCCTTGAAATCTGGCTGCCGCTTCTCCAAGAAGGCACTAACGCCCTCCCGGATGTCCTCTGTGTCGGCCAGAGCGACGAACTGCTCCTTCTCGGTCTCAAGCCCGTCCTCCACAGTGGTCTCGACGCCCTCTCTCACCGCCCTCAAAGTAGCCGCGATGGGGAACTTGGACTTGGAGACGATCTTCCTGGCCAGTCCTCGTGCTTCCTTCAGGATCGCTCCAGCGGGGACGACCTTGTTGACCAGCCCAACACGATAGGCCTCCTGGGCAGTGATCATATCCCCGGTCAGGATCATCTCCAGCGCCTTGGCCTTGCCGACGATTCGCGGAAGTCGTTGGGTGCCGCCCCATCCCGGGATCAATCCCAGATTGATCTCCGGCTGACCGAGCCGCGCCCGGTCTGAGCAGATGCGCATATGACAGGCCATCGCGAGCTCCAGGCCGCCGCCCAGACAGAAACCGTTGATCGCCGCGATGACGGGCTTCGTCGCCGTCTCAATCTTCAGGTGGACTCCTTGACCTCTCTCGATGAACTCACGGGCCTCCCCATAGCCGTCATCGGGGTTCTCCAGGAGCTCTTTGATCTCCGGGATATCCGCCCCGGCGACGAAGGCATTCGTGCCGCCTCCGGTGATGACGACGGCCTTGACCTCCTCATCGGCCATAACCTGGTCCACCGCCTGATCCAGCTCAGTGACCACCTGCTTGTTAAACGAGTTAACCGGCGGATGATCGATCGTCAAAAGGGCGATATGGCCCTCAACTTCGACCCGGATGTTCTGCCATTCAGCCATAGTATGCCTCCTTCTTGGTTGTGGTCGTCCGTCGCCGCACCGACGGTCGCGTGCGAGGCCCGGCTCGTCGCAGCCCTTTGGCGTCACGTCCACTCAATGCCGGCAAGCCGCGTGTGTGTAAGGTCGAGAGATCCCAACTCGCAACCCAGCGACCGCCGGACGCTGGATTTCCAGGCCTGGTCGGCACCCACCGGAGCGGCGCCCCACGACGGCAGTCGATGGCCCAGCGGGCGGACGATGCCGGCCATCCGAGTGGCTGTCCCGCGGCATGGTACGGAACGCGCTCTCCTCCCACCGGCCTTCTCGCCCAGAACACGACGGAATCTGGTCAGGCGACCAAGGCACTAGGTATGCTCGTAGAATCCCTTGCCACTCTTGACGCCCAGATGACCTGCTCGCACGCGCAGCCGAAGCGGTCGCGCGGGACGGAAGCGGGGACCGTACGTATCCTCCAGGTCCTTGAGGGTCTCAAGGTCCTCGTCCAACCCAATCTCATCGGCGATGACCAGCGGGCCGACACGTTCGCCGCCGTAGGTCATCCCCGTGCCGGCGACCATCGCCATGTCGATGTCCGTCATCGTCGCGACGTGCTCAAGCACGCACTGCGCTGCCTCATTGATGAGCGGATACATGAGTCTTTCCACCGTGAAGGACGTTCCTATCTCTACCTCACCCGATGACTGAAGCTCCCCGATCATCTGATGGACCTCTTCGGACTCGCCGCCAGGGTGGTCGTAGAATCCCGCACCACTCTTCTCTCCCAGACGGCCGTCCTCGAGCAGCTTCCCGAAGAGTTTAGCCGGCGTCATCCGCTCGCCGTACTCCGAGTAGAGGTACTCCCCGACGTCGGCGCAGACGTCGATACCGAGCATGTCCATCAACGTGAAGGGGCCCATAGGCATGCCCCACTCGACGACGGCCGCGTCGATGTCGGTGGCCGTGGCGGCTCCCTCCTCCAGCGCCAGTGTGGCCTCATTCAGGTAGGGCATGAGCAGGCGGTTGACGAGGAAACCGGGACACTCCTGGACGACCACGGGGATCTTGCGGAGTGTCTCGGTGAACATGACCACGTCATCCTGCGTCTCCCGTGCCGTGTCGAGGCCGGGGATCACCTCGACCAGCTTCATGATGTGGGCAGGATTGAAGAAGTGCATCCCGATGACCTTATGAGGCTTCCGTGTCGCGGCGGCCATCTCCGAGATGGAGAGCGCTGACGTGTTGCTGGCAAAGACCGTCTGCTCGGGACAGGCCTCCTCAAGCTCCTGGACCACCGTTTTCTTGATCTCCATCTTCTCTGGTACGGCCTCGATGACGATGTCCACATCGCTGAAGGCATCGTAGGAGAGCGTGGGGGTGACCAGATCAAGCTTCGACTCCATGTCGCCGGCGCTCATCTTCCCCTTGTCGACCCGCCGCTGGTAGATCGATCGGATCCTCTCCATACCAGCATCGAGCATCTCCTGGTCGATGTCCTTCATGACCACCGGAAGTCCGGCGTACGTTATGACCTGGGCGATCTCGCCTCCCATCGTTCCGGCGCCAACTACGCCCGCTTTGAAGATGTACATACGTTCTCCCTCCTAAGTGGTCGTCCTGAGTTGTCGTCTCCCATCCGTTACCGGCAAGAGACAGCTTCTAAGCGGACCTCCTACCGATGCCGCGGCTCCCACCAAACTGGAACGCTTCTCGTGCATCGCCCCTCACGCGTGACGCATTACGAGACACGCACCAACCTTCCCATCGCCATAGGCGCCCCATCCATCCCCTCACCAGGTCGGCAGCGGTATCGCAGCCTCCGGGTTGTCCACGCGGGCGAAGTAGACCCACTGATCGGGATAACGTTCGAAGGCCGCCGCGTTTGCCTTGCCGAGGGTACTCCCGACGAAGTAGTCACCGCTCTCGGGCTCAATGGCCACGATGACGGCATCCTCCTGTCCCTCCAATTCGTCCTGGATCTCCTCCAGTCGCTGCCGACCTCTGGTGAAGAATGCCTTCCTCGCTGCCTTGTCCTGCCAAATGGAGATATCTGCCATCGGTCTGCCTCCCTAGCCCGTCCGCTCGATGATCATAGCGCCGCCCTGACCACCGCCGACGCAAGCTGTGGCGAGCCCCAGTGTGACGTCGCGCTTGATCATCTCGTGGAGCAGCGTCACGACAAACCTGGTACCCGTGCAGCCCACTGGATGCCCCAGTGCAATGGCACCACCATTGACGTTGACCCTCTCCCAATCCCATCCGCGGTCCTCAAGCTCCCTGCCGACGGCGAGGACCTGCGCTGCAAAGGCCTCATTGAGCTCAATCAGGTCGATTTCCGTGAGATCCAGCCCGGCGCGCTTGAGGGCCATAGGGGTGGCGTAGGCCGGCCCGATGCCCATGATGTCCGGCGGGACCGCGGCGTAGGCGTAGGCGCGCACGGTGCACAAGGGCTCCACGCCCAGTGCCTCGGCCTTCTCCGCCGACATGACCACCACCGCAGCCGCCCCATCGGAGATTGGGCAAGCGTTCGCCGGGGTCACCGAGCCGTCCTTCTTGAAGACAGTCGGATAGAGCGCCGCCTTCTGCACGGTGAGGCCTGGATTGATACACTCATCCTCCAGGATATCCTCGTAGGCCACCTCCTTGCCGGCCACCCGCTTGATCACCCGGAAAGGGACAATCTCGTCCCGGAACTTGGCCATTCGGGTCGCTCGGAAGGCCTTCTGATGACTCTTGACTGCGTACTCGTCCTGCTCCTCCTGGCTGATATCGTACATCATCGCCAGATTCTCGGCCGTCTGCCCCATAATCTCGTCGGATACCGGGTCCGTCAGCCCCTCCCACAGGGTATCGATGAAGGTGTCGTGGCGGAGCTTCAACCCCCAGCGAGCCCCACGAACCACATAGGGGGCGGTCGACATGCTCTCCACGCCTCCGCACAGGAACACATCACCGTCCCCTGCCTGGATGGCCTGACAGGCCATACTGATGGACATCGTGCCCGAGACACAGTTGCGCTGGATTGTGCAGCCGGGGACGTTCACCGGGATACCGGCCTTGAGCGCGGCAACGCGGCCGATGTTGGGAGCGTCGCTCTGCTGACTGATACACCCCACGATCACATCATCGATGATACCCGGCTCGATGCCGGCCCTCGCTACGGCCTCCTGAAGGACCGTGGTCGCCAAATCCTGGGCGGGAATTTCGCGGAAGGCCCCGCCGTGCTTGCCGATCGCCGTACGGCACCCACTGACGATCACGACTTCTTTCATACCTGCCTCCTTGCGTTGGATAGGATACGGACACGAAGCTCGGCGCTATTCCTCGGTGGGAGCCGTCTTGAGTGCCCGGATGCCAGACGAGATGCTCGCCTCGTGGAGGACCGCTTCATCGATGCCGACCAGTTCACGTCGGAGCGGATGCTCCATCAGCTGGAGTGCACCGTTCAGCGCCGCCCAGAAGACGCAGGCAGCCCTTTGGGGATCACGGCACGCGAAGACACCTTCGCGGCATCCACGTGCCACGACGCCGACGGCGAGGTTCAGCCCCTCCAGACTGGCCTCCAGGATCCTCTGATAGAGATCGACCGGGATGGCATCCTGGAATCGCCCGCGGTCCATGGCCATCAGAAATGGGAAATACTGGGGATCTCGGCGGAAGAAGTTGAGATAGGCGCGAGCGAGGGCCCTAAGCTGCTCCTCAGCGGGAGTGCCATTCGTCTGGGTGTACGCTCGATCGAGTTCACCGACTAGCTCCTTCAAGCCTTCAAGGAGAAGGTGAGCCAGCAAGGACTCCTTGCTCTCGAAGTAGAGATACACAGTCCCCTTACTGACCTCGGCACGCTCAGCCACGCTATCCACGGTGGCATGGTGGAAGCCGTTTTGGAAGAAGGTTTCCCGAGCTGCCCGGAGGATGGAACGTCGGCGCTCCTGCTTCTCGCGCTCACGGCGGGCTCTGGTGGTCACGCTGGCCCTTCCTTGGCTAACCGACGGTCAGTTACTGACTCGTAGTCAGTATATCATGCGGGAAGCGCGATGTCAATGGGTGTTCGCCGAGTCGCACAAGCCCGGGCGACGGCCGCCTCGCACGGAAAAGGCGTGCGTCGAGGGGAACCCGATCCGGGCGCGCTAGCGGCGCGTTGAAGCACCCATCAGACTCGCCAACCAGACGGTGGCGGGCCTTGGACCAAGCGGATCGCCAGGCTATGCGTCTCTTTCCGGTTGCAAGCGCAAAGTTCGGGGGAAAGGGACTCTGAGTTTGACTGAAGAGAGGTTGATGGCGGGCCAAGGGCACCAGCCAGGTCTCCACGGGCTCCGGGCTCGGGAGGATCCGAGCCGGGCTCACTCGGCCCTGGCGCGCGGTTGGCCCCTGGCGTTCCAGCCCGGACTATCCGGTCACCAACCAGGCTGCGGTGCCGGCCGGAAGTGCTTCCCGTACACCAGATCGTCCGCCCAGACCAAGAAACGATGGGCGGCAGTCACGTTGAAGGCGACTTCGGCAATCAGGCGGTGGGGCAGCGTCGGCGGCTTCGACCACGGGCAGATGGTGTGGCAGATCGTACAGGCCGAGCCGAGGTGTGCCCAGTAGAGGAGGCACTTCTCAGGGTCAATCTGCCATTTTCGCACGCCCCGCACCATCACCTTCTCTCCAGTGGGAATCGCACCCGATGGGCAGGTAGTGGCGCACTTCGAACAGGTTTCGCAGAAGTGCTGTACGCCGAGGTCCACCGGCGGGTCCACCACCAAGGGCAGATCGGTGGTAACGCAGGCCAATCGAAGGTTCGCGCCCAGCCGGGGGTGAATCAGGTATCCGCATCGGCCCAGCTCACCGAGCCCGGCATCTACGGCGACGGGTACGACCATCACGCCGTAGTTCCGCAGGTGGTGTGCCCGGGCCGACCAGCCCATCGCCCGGACGTAGGAGGCCAGTTGCGTCGCGACCAAGGCGCTCAGGGCGTAGACCCTGCCCAGCTCAAAGTCGGAGAAGGGGGTTCCACCCGTGCGCACCAAGTCCGCATTCTGGGCAAAGGCCATGGCGATGGCGAACCGATGCTGTACCTCAATGGGGTCTCCGTACGCACGATCGCGATAGTCCTCGGGGCGTCCGCCAAAGTGCGGGGGATTGGGTCGGTAATCCGGAAAGAAGGGGGGTGTCCCGCGATGGCTGTAGACCCAAGCGGGGTTGAGGGGGCCGACTCTCACGTCGTAAGCTCCCAGGCGCCGAGCCATCGTTTTGATCCGCATAGTCATCGCAGCCGGATCGACGTCGGCGCGGTTGGGACCGACCTCCCCATCCACGACGTCTGGGAGCGCCAGGCCCGCGACGGGGTCGAAGGTGGCATTGTAGAGAGCGGCATCCTGGGTCGGCACATCGTCGCCTCCCTCTCCGATCCCTTCGACGAAGGCAGCGATCCGACGGTCGATCTCCACCAACTCGGGATGGGCTGCGTGATAGGCTCGCTCCTCTGGACTCCCCGGGACAAGCCGCTCGCGGGAGAAGACGGTATCCCGCTCGTCAAAGCGGGTCAGGTCGCCTACGATCTCGTACGTCGGTTTGTCGGTGCTACGGTTCAAGACGTTGCCCCTCTCCACACGACGAGTCTGTTGTCAAATGCTCCAACACCAGGTCTATGATTTCCGGTCCGTACTTCTCCATCTTGCGCGAGCCGACGCCGTGCACATCCAGCAACCTCTCGGGTGTCGTCGGTCTCTCAGCCGCTATGGCCCTGAGGTGGCTATCGTGAAACACACAGAAGGGGGGAATCTCTTCTTCCCGTGCCTTATCAAGACGCCACTTTCTCAGGTTGGAGAACAGCGTCTCGTCCACATTCTGCGCCCCCTCGCGGACATCTGCGCTGGCTCTCCGGGGTTTGCTCTCTGGCCTAACGCGCCCTTGCTCACCCAGGCCCGCGAGTTTGTTCGGATTCTTGAGCGCTCCCCGGCCCTTGCTTGTCAGGTCGAGCACGACCCCGCCGTGATCCAGCCGGCGGGCCGCGAGGAAACCACGGCACTCGAGCTGATCCACCATATGATCGATCGCCGTCTTCGACCGGAACGCGAGGGCACCGAACTCGGCTTGTGCAACGGCCTTCTCGTGAAGGTCTCGTCTCCCGTATCTCCCCTCTCCCTCGCCGCGCAGAATCCGGACCAACGTGGTACGTCCCCACGACCACGGCGCGTTGGCCGCGCAGCTGAGGATGGTCAGCAGTTGCGCTCTCTCAGACGGCAGCCCGGGATCCGGCGGAGCCGCAACTGCAACACAGTTGTCGCAGGCGTCACACCGCTCGATCGCGCGTCCTCCGAGATACGCGTTGAGATGGCCGTGGCGGCAGGCGCGGGTTCTTGCATAGGCGCCGATCTCGTCCACGCGCTGAATCTGTATCGTCTCGTACCGCTCCAGCAGCCTCTCGACCCTCTCGCCCGCGTCATCAGGGGCAGGAGGAACGGTCACCAAGATATCGCGGCCCACCGGTCGGTACCTGATCCATCCC
>Ga0180434_10002200_pt1 | contig 26586 bp, 34 predicted proteins | sample SS_ome_7_FD_132453 | JGI IMG/M metagenome (GOLD analysis project Ga0180434, IMG submission 132453) | Hypersaline lake sediment archaeal communities from the Salton Sea, California, USA - SS_1_D_2 metaG | ecosystem: Environmental > Aquatic > Non-marine Saline and Alkaline > Hypersaline >... | reverse complement strand
CGTGCAAAAAAGTATGGCGGCGAACGGGGCAAGATGTATCACTGGTGCGCCAACATGAAGAGCGGTAAGACTAAGTAAACACATGCGAGTACAAGAATTAGAGGTCAGATCTCTAAAAACCTATTTGGTAAAACTGCGTTTACGCCAAACCGGCTATGTGCAACACATGAATACCACGGTACAAGCTCGCACGCCCGAAATGGCCCGACGTATCATCCGTGCTCAATACGGACATCAAAGTGCGATAGTTGGTCAGCCTCGGGAGATAAAAAACACTAAATAACGCATGGACACTCATTTCGTTCGTGCCGTATTTGATCTTGACTGTAAGTGGGAAGGTATACCGCCCGTATATCGTATCTATGTCAACGACGAAATGTTTACTGAGCGTGAGTGGGACTGGGCGGACAACATTTATCTCACTCAAATACTACAAATACAAGCACCGCCAGGCAAATATGATGTGCGTATAGAAACAGTAGAACCTTGCCTGGCCGAGTTCTGTATCCATAATAATCGTGTGGAGCAAGGGCCTGCTAGATGGGTCAAAAATTTCCGGCTTGTGATAGCATCATGACAGCGTCAGCTCTGTGCAGAGCTACCTTGACTATAAATACCAGTATCTTTTTACTGCAAAGAATCGAATTCGAATGTTAACAGATGATCTCAAGACACTACTAGCCACGCAATATGCGTTTGTTATCAAAGCACAGTTTTTCCACTGGAACGTGGAGGGACCCGACTTTGCGCAGTTACACCGATTCTTTGGCAAGATCTACGAAGAGGTCTATGAAAACAGCATAGACCAGACCGCGGAATTCATACGCATCCTAGACGACTACACTCCTGGCAGCTTTGAGAGATTCAGTGAGCTCAGCCTCATCACTGGACAGCTACGGGTGCCGCGAGCACGTCTCATGATACAAGAACTCCTGGCAGATTCGCAGACCCTGATCGATCATCTCAACATCACTTTTGGTTCGGCCGAAGCCGAAGACCAGCAAGGGATCATGGACTTCCTGGCCGGTCGCATCGACGCCATGGGCAAGCATCGCTGGATGCTCAAGAGTTTCCTCAAAGAAGAACGAGCATGAAAATCAAAGACGTCAAACAGCTACCGGCTGACTTTCGACCCGCCAACACATCACCTCAACTGAGTGGTCCTTATCCGGGACGCAACGCCACCCGCGGTTATCTCGTAGGCGAGAGCGACAACGATCGCCTGTCAGAATTCACTGGCGATGAGATGCAGTATGCCACTACGACAGCGCCCGCGGCTGCCGACAATCCCGAGCGACAGGTTGGTGTGCTGATGTTTGGCAGATTTGGCAAGACCGATCCCATGGCACGCACAGCCTGGGCAGCCTTGCAGCGAGAACTGCCCCAAGAATATCCCAATGAAGATGCGGCAGCCACCAAAGTGGCTGAGATCGCCAAAAACGGCGGCGCCATTGTCACAGAGAAATCCCGGCCCGAAGCCGAACGCCTGGTGAAACGCTTCCAGGCCTATAGATTGAAATCCCGCATCGTTGATGATAACATCCGAGAGACATGGAATCCCTTGGACGATGAGCGAAGAGAACAGCGTGCCATGGATCAAGAACGTCGGCAGTTCAAGAGAGATGAACTTGAATTTGAACTGCGAGGCGAAGAAGAGCGCATGCGTGCCTATAACGCGGGCACCTTCTATCTGCGCATCAACGGACGCATCTGGCGGCGAAATGGAGAACCTGTTGCTTTCCAGGGACGCCAGCATGCCCAGCGTGCAGGCCAGACCATCAAAGATCGTGATCCCAGCCGAGATGTCGTGATCACACGCCACCCAACCGATAAAGTCACCGAAGCAGCCAAATTTGCATCGGAAGATGTTTTGTCGTCCATAAAAAAACAACTGGGTGACTACTTGCAAGACGTGGCCTCCGCTGTGAAAAAAGATCCAGATCTCCTGGACAAACTGTCCGGTAACGACAACAACATCAAACCAGTCAAGGTAATCACTACCGATGACGGACATCAAATAAAAATACACGGAAACGAAGATGATGGTTTTAGGATCACGGTGCAAAATCGTGATTTGCCCACACGATTCTCAAAGCTGGACCATGCGGTCATGGCCACTGAGATGTTTTGTGATAGACAACGTTCGCGTGATTACCTGGAGGAACGCTGATGAATCTCAGTGAAGTTTATGCCAGCCCTTTAGACCCGGCAATTCGTACACGACTTTTTGAAACGGCGCTGCAACGCGATCCCCTTTTTGAGAGCTGGCACCGTATCGGACGCATCATCGCCGAGCGTGAAATGTCTCGCGACGAAATATCCAATCTGTTTACACAAATCGAAAAATCGGCCTCAGCGGCTGGAATCAATCGTACTGGTATTGGGCGCACAGTTGATACTACACGTGACATAGCGCAACAATTGAAAAAAGCCTATGACAAAATAACCGATGCCATACAAAATACCACAGTGGTCAAGGGCTTTGATGCCTGGTATGATGATGCCACAGACAAACTGGGACAACAGCTGGGAGCAAACAGTCCGGTCATGCAGGCCATCAACAAGTATCGCGTGTTGGCCAAACAATACCCCAAAACCCAGGGATTCATAAAGGCGGGTTTGATCGCTGCGCTGGGGTTGGCCACAGGAGGTGCTGGCCTTCCGGCCATAGCCGGCATCATACAGACCATGGATTCTGCGGTCAAGGGTGATAAACTCAGTGCAGTGATCGGCAAAGGCGCTGGAGCCGCTGCCCTTGGTTATGCTGCTCAGCAATTGCTACAGCCTGGAGCCCCCGATACTGCCACCGCCACTCAACCCGGTACGCAGCCTGCGACACCTGGTGCCACCTATTCAAACGTAGATCCCGGCGAGATTCCCGGTGTCACTGCCTTTCCAGGAGATCCGTCGTGGGTACAAACAGACCCCGGAGAGAATCCCTGGACATTGGGTGGTCAGACCGATCCCGGTGAAGTTCCTGGGGTGACCACAGTGCAACCTTACAGTATAGATTATAACCAACCAGCAGCCACCACTCCCAACACCGGACAAACCTACACTGGCGGTATACGTCCCGGTGCCGATATGGCACCGGGCCAAAACATTGGCCAAGCCACCAATCTCGATGTTGATGGGGCTCGCCAGGCAGCCCAGCGAGCTCAAGATGCTGCGCAAGGTAACCCTTATGACTTTGTCTATGACCCCGATTCGGGTGAGCTGATACCCAGTGACTCGTCCCAAGCACAAGACATACGATCAAGAGTAGCAGTACCTGACAATCTACAGGGTTTCGCGAGAGATGCTTCTGGGGAAGTGATCAGCAGCGGTGACGGTTCTCCAGTGCGTACCGGTGCGCCAGGTGTCTCGCCCGATGCCTACGCACGTGCAATCCAAGGACTTTCTCCCGAGCAATTGCAAGCCTTAGGTAATGCTGATCCCACTGATCCTTTCATACGTGGACGTCTGGGATTGCCACCATTGCAAGAAACCATTGGAATCTATCGATTGCCCAAGGTAAACCTCAGTGACATAGTAGATCGAGATGCCACTGCATGGCGTTGGGCCTTGACCGAAAGTCTACAAAAAATCAAAGTTCGTGGCTTTGAACTGAGTCCCCAAGGTGTTGAATTCATTTTCACCGAAATTGAAAACTACACAGGTCATGTCAAAACTCTCATCGAACAACGACCTGGTTTGCTTTCGAGGATTGGCCAGGGTGTGCGATCCGGGCTCTCGAGTCTAGGACAACAACTCGCCAACAAATTTACCAAAGCCAAACTGATGATGGCATGGAAGGACGCGGGCAGCCCCACTGACAGTGAACGATTGAAAAGTTTTTTGGCCGATCAAGGATTGCCTGAAACACTGATCCGAGATGTGTATCAACAGATTGGGCTGCAAGCATCGCCCAAAGGCAACATGGTAGCGGCCCTGCAAAGGCACGCTGCTAACCTTCGTCCTGAAGTCCGGGCCGACATGATAGATCTCTTGCAGAACCCCACCGGTAATAAACCTTTGCGTGCAGGGGGTGCCGAATATGAAGCACTGAAAAAATACGTGGGGTCTATCAGTCAAGGCGAAAAACAACAGATGATCAAAGTGTTAGCACAGGCGCAACAGGGCCAAGCGCAACAGATCACACCTGCTGTTAATCGCACTCAGCCTTCCGGTACCGGACAACGCACCACGCAAGCCCGCAGCCGTTACAGTGTGCAAAATACTGCTGCCACCACCCAACCTGCTGCCACCACCCAACCTGTTGCTGGCCAACGCACAACGCAAGCCCGTAGTCGATACAATCTGCGCCCACCAGCTGTACCACAACAAAGTCAACTGGCAAAGACCTCCGGTGCTGCTCAGGCAGTGGCACAGAAACAGCCAATCAAAATCGGCGGGCAGACTATTTCTCCGCGTGATCCTAACTATGAAAAGATCATGCAGCAAGTACAGGCGCAAGGTTTGGCTGAAAAGCGCGAGCCGGATCTACGCAAAACTGCCAGAACACAGCGTATCATGACACAGCTTCGTGGCGAATATCCCCAGGCTCAGAGCGACCTTGAAGCCATACTGCTGGCTTTTCGACGCGAGCAGTCACGTGACCGGCGTGATATCTCTCGACTCGATCTCGAAAACGATCAAGAGGAAGCAGATATTGACAATCTCGAACGCGTCGTTGGTGTCAGCGAACTAGCTGCCAAAAACGAATCACGCCTGACCTGTCCTGAATGCGGAGGTGCTGCCTATAAAAGCCGATTATTGGCTGAAAAGAAAGACGCCTGCTATCACAAAGTCAAGAGCAGATACAAGGTATGGCCTTCGGCCTATGCCAGCGGTGCCTTGGTGCAGTGTCGCAAGAAAGGCGCCAAGAACTGGGGCAACAAGAGCCAGGTCAACGAAGGCTGGCGTGAGGTCTTGGCGGCCTTGGCTGCTGCTGGCATCATGGCTCTAAGCCCAGGTGTTTCCGCAGCTGACGTGGCGGCTGATTCTCAACAGGTGCCCATGATCGCCACCATCGTGGTAGACGGCGAGATCAAAAAATTGGACCTTACCGCCAAAGGATTCCGCGATGTAAGGGAAGTGGAAAAGTTCCTTGATGACTTTTTTGCTCGCCAAGGCATGCCGTGGCAAGGCCGGATCGAACGAGGTGTTCCTGGATCCGGACAATATCAAAGGTTGATTGTGCAATGAGAGACATCATGAATCTACTGGAAGCAGTTGAACAGGGCTGCCCCCCGGCCACGCAGAGCATCGATCTCAATCTCCGTAATCGCAAAAAAGCCATCGACGAGTATGACTACGGTCCCTTGGATCCCAACGAGCCCAATGAGGATTACTGGGAGAAAATCGCCGCAGAATGGAACATGACAGACATCGAGCAGGCCAAGAGCGCCCGCTGCGGAAACTGTGCGGCCTTCGACATCACGGAGCGCATGCAAGACTGCATCTCTAAAGGTATCGGCAGCGAAGCTGGATCCGACCCCATGGACACCATTGATGCTGGCACTTTGGGCTACTGCAAGTTCCTGAAATTTAAATGTGCTGCCAAACGCACCTGCACTGCCTGGGTGGAAGGTGGCCCCATACGGTGAGAGCTCGAGAGTTTGTCATGGAAACCACAACTGCGGGAGCTATAGCACCCGTAGCCATGCCCATGGGCGGAGTGATCAAGCGTGAAGTAGACGAAGATCTCAAAAAGTGGTTTAAAGAGAAATGGGTGCGTTTCGGTCCTGACGGCAAGATACGTGGTGATTGCGCCAGGGGCAGTGAAAGCGAAGGCAAGCCCAAATGCTTGCCACAGAGCAAGGCACATGCCCTGGGCAAAAAAGGTCGTGCATCGGCAGCGGCACGCAAACGCCGACAAGACCCCAATCCCGAACGACGAGGTGCAGCCAAGAACGTGGCCACCAAAAAGAAACAATAAATGCGCGCCCAAGAATTCGTCCGAGAGAGATGGAGCAACAAGTATAAACGTTCAATCAATTGTGATCGTCCACGTGGGTTCAGTCAGCGTGCCCACTGCCAAGGTCGGCGTAAAACTGATGAAGAAAAATTGGATGAACTCACATTCAAAGGCAGTCCCTGCACCAAAGACTGCAGCGGACACCGTGCCGGATATGAATGGAGCCAACGCAAAGGTGGTCGTGTACCCAATTCCTGGAGCCCCAGTTTCAACAATGGTGCGGCCTTGCAACGTGCCGGAAAGTAGTGTACACTAAGGTATGACATCCACTGCTGTGATATATGAAAGTCCAGATGGTGGCGATACCGTGTACGCTCGCGAAGTAGGCAGTAATCAAAGAACCTTGCACAGTGTCAGCCCTCGCCGCAAGAATCTCATGCAAGAACTTGCAGAAACTAAATTTTGGCACCAAGTCCACCGTGCCGCAGAACATGATGCTGCATTGAAACAAATGCTGGACCAGGTCAAACTCTACTATCAACTGAAATATCAGGACTCGCCTTAGGACCGTTAGCCCCTTTGGCCAGTGGGCGGCTGCTGCCCCGGTTCCGGATTCGCTACCCAGGCACCGGAAGTGAGCATATATAAAAGTCATCACAAAGGACACTGCATGCACTACAAAATCAATGATATAAGTCTCGCTGATTGGGGACACCGAGAGATCGCGATTGCCGAACACGAAATGCCAGGTCTCATGGCCATACGAGACAAATATTGTGAAACCAAACCCTTGACAGGTGCGCGCATCGTGGGCAGCCTGCACATGACCATACAGACCGCTGTGTTGATCAAAGTGTTGGTGGACCTGGGCGCAGAAGTACGATGGAGTTCTTGCAACATCTTCAGCACGCAAGATCATGCGGCTGCGGCTATGGCCGATCTTGGTATTCCGGTGTTTGCCTGGAAAGGCGAAAACGAAGACGAGTACTGGTGGTGCATAGACCAGACCATAGAAGGTTGGGAACCCAACATGATCCTAGACGATGGTCACGATCTCACCGATAGATTGCTAACAAAATATCCAGAAAAGGCTGCCAACATCATTGGTGTTTCAGAAGAAACCACCACCGGCATCCTACGCCTGCGCGAAAAAGCTGCGGCTGGTACCTTGCCATTTCCGGCCTTCAATGTCAACGACTCGGTGACCAAAAGCAAGTTCGACAATCTCTATGGATGCAGAGAAAGCCTCGTGGATGGCATCAAGCGTGCCACAGATGTCATGATCGCGGGCAAAACAGCAGTGGTTTGTGGATTTGGCGATGTAGGTAAAGGTTCGGCAGCAGCTCTGCGTGCTCTTAGCGCTCAGGTGTGGGTAACAGAAGTAGATCCCATCTGCGCCCTGCAGGCAGCCATGGAGGGTTATCGTGTGGTCACAATGGACTGGGCGGCTGATCAAGCTGATATTTTCGTTACAGCTACCGGCAATGTTGATGTGATTACCAGAGCCCACATGGATCGCATGCGTCATAACGCCATTGTTTGCAACATAGGCCACTTTGACAATGAAATTGATGTGGCCGGATTGAGCGATCTCACCTGGGAGGAAATCAAACCACAAGTGGATCATGTGATCTGGCCCAATGGCAAAAGGATCATACTTTTGGCAAAAGGGCGTTTGGTAAATCTTGGATGTGCCACTGGTCATCCCAGTTTCGTGATGTCAAATTCATTCACCAATCAGGTGCTGGCGCAGATCGAACTTTTCCAGAATCACGATCAGTATCAACCAGGTTCGGTTTACATGCTGCCCAAACATCTTGACGAAGAAGTTGCACTGTTGCATCTGCAACAAATTGGTGCTGAGATCACCACTCTCACAGCAGCCCAGGCCGACTATATTGGCGTTCCGGTACAAGGGCCCTACAAAACGGACACTTATCGTTATTGACAAATCACGCAATCATGTTATACTAACATTTTCCCGGAGACATCATGGACGACAGAACTTTTACAGCAGAACAAAAAGCCAAACTCACACAGATCGTGAATGAAGGCATGCAGGTCATGCACGAAATTGAAACATTGAATGGTGGATTATCAGACACCATCAAGGCCGTGGCCGAGGAACTGGAAATCAAACCCAATGTGCTGAAAAAGGCCATCCGTCTCGCACACAAGGCCGAATTTGGTCGGGAACAACAGGATCATGCCCTACTTGAAAACATCTTGACCACTGTGGGCAAGACACTGTGATGCAACGCTATCTAGATTTCCATAGACTAGCCCAACGATCGGAGTACTGGGCCGTGTTGATCATATCTTGGCTTTTGGCATTTTTGGTATGGGGGATCAGTGTGGCATTTATCGCCATGGATGGTATCATGATCGCGTTTGGTGGTGTGTTTATGTTGGTCAGCAGTGTGTTGTTGATCTGGATTACACTGGCTGTTACAGCCAGTCGATGTCGTGACGCGGCACTGAACCCTTGGTGGGCCGCGTCTATCTTGATACCTTATATTGGGTTTATAACCATGATCGTGTTTGGTTGCATTGAATCAAAGCCCCCGGAAACCGATCAATAAGTAAAAACAGAGTCGCTGGCGTAACCAGCATGAAGCAAGGCAACCCGGCCATAAACGGAGACGGATATCAGTTACATTGACGCCCTTTTTGATCGCGAACGTGATCGAATACATATCGTAGGTCGCCGCGACGGCGAACGCTACTACGAAGATTTTCCAGCCACCTACATCATGTACTACGATGACCCGCGTGGCAAATTCCGCAGCATCTATGGCACGCCGGTATCGAGATTCAGTACACGCAACAGCAAAGAGTTCCGCAAAGAACAGGCCATACAAAAAGGCAAGCGTCTCTACGAAGCCGACATCAATCCCGTGTTCCGTTGCCTAGAAGAAAACTACAAAGGCCAAGACGCACCGCGATTGCATACTGCATTTTTTGACATCGAAGTAGATTTTGATGCCGAACGTGGTTTTTCTAGCCCGAGTGATCCATTCAATCCCATCACAGCTATATCTGTTTATCTTGATTGGATAGATCGCTTGGTCACGATGGTGGTACCACCACGCAACATGAGCCGTGAGACTGCACAAGAGATTGCTGGCGAGTTTGACAATTGCTATGTGCTGGACAATGAAGCAGATCTCCTCAGCACTTTTCTCGATCTCATAGAGGACGCAGATGTTTTAAGTGGATGGAATTCTGAAGGTTACGATATACCTTATACCGTGATGCGAACCACCAAGGTATTGAGCAAAGACGATACCAGGCGTTTTTGCTTGTGGAATCAGCTTCCAAAACAACGCACCTTTGAAAGGTTTGGTGCCGAAAACATCACGTTTGATCTCGTAGGACGTGTGCATCTCGACTACATGCAACTGTATCGCAAATACACCTATGAAGAGCGACACAGCTACAGCCTAGATGCCATTGGTGAATACGAAGAACTTGGATCCAAGACCGCGTTTGAAGGCACCTTGGATCAGCTCTACAATCAGAACTGGAAAACTTTCATAGAATACAACCGGCAGGACGTACAACTGTTGGCGGCGATAGATCGCAAATTGAGGTTCTTGGATCTCGCCAATACCCTGGCACACGAAAACACAGTGCTGTTGCCCACTACCATGGGTGCTGTGGCTGTGACCGAACAGGCCATCATCAACGAAGCACATGAACGTGGCATGGTGGTGCCCAATCGCAAAGAGCGCCTCACCGATGAAGACACACAGGCCGCAGGCGCGTATGTTGCGTATCCAAAAAAAGGCATGCATGACTGGGTGGGCAGCATAGACATCAACAGTCTATATCCCTCCACTATCCGAGCACTCAACATGGGACCCGAGACCATCATAGCACAATTGCGTCCCATCATGACTGACCGCTACATCGCCGAACAGCGAGCCAAAGGTGACAGCTTCGCGGCAGCTTGGGAAGGCTTGTTTGGCACGCTAGAATACACGGCTGTGATGGAGCAACAAAGAGGCACAGAGATCACCATAGACTGGCGCGACGGCGAAGAGAGCGTGCATAGTGCCGCTGAGATATGGCGCATGATCTTTGACTCTAATCAGCCCTGGATGCTTTCGGCCAACGGCACCATATTCACTTACGAAACAGAAGCAGTTATACCGGGCCTGCTCAAGCGTTGGTACGCTGAACGTAAAGAAATGCAGGCCCGGCTCAAGGAATGTACCACGCGAGAAGATGAGGAATACTGGGACAAACGTCAGCTGGTCAAGAAGATCAATCTCAACAGCCTGTATGGTGCTATACTCAATCCTGGTTGTAGGTTTTTCGACAAGAGGATTGGCCAATCAACAACACTAACAGGTCGTGCCATCGCTCAGCACATGGATGCTTATGTGAACGAGTGCATTACAGGTAGCTACGATCACGTGGGTGACGCCATCATCTACGGTGACACAGACAGCTGTTACTTTTCGGCATGGCCGGCTGTGCGAGGCGAAGTTGAAACCGGCCGCATGGAATGGAGCAAAGAAACTGCCATCGCGCTCTATGACAGCATTGCCGAACAAGTGAACCAGAGTTTTCCAGCTTTCATGGAACGAGCATTCCATGTGCCGCGTGAGATGGGCGCAGTGATACGTGGTGGTCGTGAGATCGTGGCCAGCCGTGGCCTGTTCATCACCAAGAAACGCTACGCCGTGCTCTACTACGATCGAGAAGGCAGACGGTATGATGTGGACGGTCGGCCAGGCAAGGTCAAGGCCATGGGCCTGGATCTAAAACGATCGGATACACCCAAGATCATACAAGAGTTTCTCAGTGAGATACTAGATGATGCATTGAATGGCAAAGAGCGAGATGCCATCGTAGAAAAGATACGTGAGTTCAAATATGCGTTCACGGAGCGTCCGGGATGGGAGAAAGGTTCACCTAAACGTGCCAACAACATCACGCAGTATGCCAAGAAAGAAGAGCGCGAAGGCAGGGCCAACATGCCCGGACATGTGCGTGCCAGCTTGAACTGGAACACTCTCAAGAAAATGAACAGTGATAACTATTCCATGCAGATCGTGGATGGCATGAAAGTGATCGTGTGCAAGCTAAAGTCAAATCCCTTGGGATGGACCAGCATCGCATATCCCACTGATGAATTGCATCTTCCACAATGGTTCCGTGACTTGCCGTTTGATGATGCGGCCATGGAATCTACTGTGATAGATGGCAAGATTGACAACCTCCTTGGTGTCTTGGATTGGAATCTTGCTGCAGCCACCAACACCGAAAACACATTCCAGAGCCTGTTTGACTTTTCATGAAACTCAGCGAGCTAGTACATCTACGCAATCAATTAGAGGAACTGTCTTCAAACGAAGTGCATGAAATCGTGGCGCAGCAGCTCAAACCCGTGATGCATTTGGTGGAAACCAGCGCCATCAAGTTTCCTGAACTTGAACAAGACATGAATCAGGGTTATCGACAAGTGTTGACCAGTCTTACGCAATTTGGTGATGTTTTGCAACAGATACGTGATCAGATCCAAAGCAGCATCAACGACATGCTACCTGCCTATCACGCTGCCAGCTACAAACTCTATGAATTTGGCGATATCACCAGTGATCCAGACTATGTGCTCAACCGGCGTCCACAACTGGCCGAAAAAGATCTATCCCTGGTACGGGGACGTATTTTGGTGCACAGCCATTGGCAAAAGCCCGGCATGATCTTGAGACCAGGGCTCGAGACATGGACTCGGGATATGGTGGCCCTGGATCCCTTGTATGTGTGTGACATCAACTTTGATCTGCTCAGGCCCATCATAGATAATTTTCCTGAGGAATATCAACGCAGATTGCGCACATGCGTGGTGCAAGAATCAGTGGGGCCACCATTTTTATCAAAATTGCCAGACCAGCAGTTGGGGTTTGTGCTGGCCTATAACTTTTTTACATACCGTCCGCTTGAAATCATCAAACAGTATCTCGAGGAGATCTATCACAAATTGTCGCCGGGTGGAGTGCTGGCCATGAGCATCAATGACTGCGATCGTGTGGGCGGAGTGCTTTTGGCCGAAAGAAACTTCGCTTGCTATGCTACTTGTTCAATGGTGGCGTCACTGGCACGGAATATGGGATATGAGATACAGTATCAATATCACTTGGACGCTGCCAACACCTGGTTAGAGCTGGTGCGTCCTGGAACTCGAACCAGTTTGCGTGGTGGACAGGCGCTGTCGGTGATAAATCACCGATCATTGAAAAAATGATTGACAAAACATTGGTGACTAATATATCATAACACATTCTTTGAAAGGAATTCACATGCGAGACCATTTGCTTGACTTAGTAGAACACACATTCGATCTTGGGTGCATCGATACCATCAAGATCACGGGAACCGACAAGGCAACAACCATTGACAGCATTGCCGAAGACAAAAGCGTGGTACTCCAGGGTGAATTCAGCGGGGCCATTGCAGACTTTATGGGTTTGTTTGGCATGCCCAATCTCGCCAAGCTCAAGATCTTGCTGAATCTGCAAGAATATCGTGAGGATGCTGAGATCACTGTGCGACGCCAAGATCGAAATGGTGACATCATACCAGTAGGACTGCATTTCAAAAACGCTGTGGGTGACTTTACCAATGATTATCGTTTCATGACATCCGAGATCATAACAGAAAAACTCAAGACTGCCAAGTTCCGTGGCGTCAAATGGAACATCGAATTCGCTCCCACCGTGGCCGGTATACAGCGTCTCCGCATGCAGGCGCAGGCCAATGCGGAAGAATCAAATTTCCGTGTCACGGTGGTCAACAAAGATCTCAAATTCATGTTTGGTGATCACAGCACACATGCTGGAGAATTTGTGTTCCAGCCCGGTGTAGAGGGATCTCTGCAGCAGACCTGGTCCTGGCCGGTGCAAAAAGTGATTTCTATCCTGGCTTTGAGCGGCGACAAAGTCATGCGCATCAGCGACGAAGGGGCCATGGAGATCACGGTTGACTCGGGTATCGCTACCTATCGTTATCTATTGCCGGCGCAGAGCAAATAATCTTGGCCGAATCACTCAACCCCGGTCAGCACGACCTGACTGCTGCCCAGAATGATTATGCTATATTTTTGCCAGCCATCTCGAGTTTCTATTCCACATACATAGGCAAGCAAAGACACGAGCAGTTCGTGCCGCTGTCACGCATGCCAGTTGGCATACCGGACATGGAACAGCTGAACTGGTTGAATCCTGGCAAGAGCCTGTTTCCCTACCGTTGGAGCCTTTACTCGGCTGGGCATGCCAATCTCGATGTGTCCAAACATGTGCCCAAAGAAGACATGGTGAGAGTGCGTGACCCCAGCAGTTTTTTGCTGTGCGATTCCGGAGGTTTCCAGATAGCCAAGGGCGTGTGGCCTGGCCGCTGGGCCGATCCACAAGATCGTGCCTCGGCAAAGAAACGACAAGAAGTCTTGGAATGGCAATGTGCCATCTCTGATTATGGTATGACCATGGACATTCCGACCTGGACCTATCGTAATCCTGAATGGGCTGCACAGGCCGGGATCTCCAGCTATGAGGATGCAGTCACGGCCACCAAGATCAACAACGACTTTTGGATCAACAATCGTACCGGATCAACTCGGCATCTGAATGTATTGCAGGGCGGCAATCACAAAGAAGCCGATCACTGGTACGAACTCATGCGAGATTATGCTGATCCCGGCAAGTATCAACGCCCTTTCGAAGGATGGGCCATGGGTGGACAGAACATGTGTGATGTGCACCTGGTCTTGAAGCGCCTGGTGCACCTCATACACGACGGACTATTGCAACCCGGACTGCATGATTGGATGCACTTTCTGGGCACGTCTAAACTGGAGTGGGCGGTGTTGCTCACAGACATCCAGCGAGCTGTGCGTGAATATCACAATCCCAGATTTACAATATCATTTGATTGTGCCTCTCCATTCTTGGCCATTGCCAATGGTCAACTGTATCATGAAATAGTGTGCGATCCAAGACAAAAATGGAGCTATCGCATGGGGCCCACCGCCGACAACAAACGGTATGCCACTGACCGTCGATCCTTTGCCACGGCAGTCACACAAGATGGTATCCACAAAACTTTTGAAGATTCACCAGTGTCAAGCCGACTGTTGATAAGCGACGTGTGTGTATATCGCCCTGGTGACAAAAACAAAGTGGGCAAAGAAGGAAAAACATCTTGGGATTCATTTAGCTATGCTTTGTTAATGGGTCATAATGTGTGGATGCACATCGAAGCGGTGCAGCGGGCCAATCGACTGTATGATCAAGGTTGTGCACCAGACATGATGGTGCACCCATTGGATCCAATTTTTGATGCCCGGCGGGTGATCAATCGAGTCTTTGCAGCGCGAGATCGTTCAAAAAGTTTGGCCATCATCGACGATCATGCTAGTATATGGGAAAGGATCATAGGCACCCGAGGATTCACTGGTAAACGTGCGGTCAACGCCTACAGTATGTATGACCATCTTTTCCCCAACGGCGCTGAAGAAGTTGATCCCGAAGATCTGGATATACAAAAACTCATAGATTTGGAGGACAGTGTGTGATGTTTGAAAACCGATTGCGACATCTAAAAGAAGCACATGCAGCTATCAACAAACGCATAGATGGTTTGGAAAAAACCGGAAAATTTGATGATGTACAACTCACTGATCTCAAAAAGCAAAAACTGCAACTGCTAGATCAGATCGAAGACCTAAAGAGGCGTAAAGAAAATGGATAGACCCGGACATGCGCAAGTGGCTTTTTTTTCAGGCCGTGAGATCGAGCACACTCCCGCCCATGGCATGGATACTTTGTTCGTGGTAGGATATCACAGCATCGAAGAGATTGATAATGCCTTGCAGGATGTGAATCTGCGACTTGCTCCCAAAAACATACGCCATATCTTTTTTGGCGCCAATGACAGTTATCATCCGCGAGGTGCAGCAGAAATCACTGTGTGGGAAAACATGATCATGCCCTATCTCACGCGGGGCTTTTTTTGCAGTTTGGACATCCCCATGCAGTACGTAGAAGAATTCCACGAAGGTGGTCTGTGTGAATTTGACAGATTCATCCCCATCATCAAAGTACCTGTGCCTTACGCAAAACTGTGGAATTACAATACCTGCATCAAAATTGATGATCGAGATTTTGCAGCTACCAACCCGGGTGTATGGGTTCATCAGTTGCATGATCTGCGGTCACGTGATCGATTCACAGACTGGAGCCAATACGAAAAGGATCATACGCTATGAGACAATATGTGGTACACACAGGCCTGGACAACAGTGACCGGGCTGAGGTCATGGAATGGTGCCAGCACAATCTCTGTGCCGACACTTGGAGATTGGTCAGCAACTATCAGCGTGACAAAGGCACATTTGACCTATGGTTCAATGATCGCCAGGAAGTAGTGGTATTCATGTTGCGATGGGGCGGGGCCATCGTTGAAGTCATTGATACTACCGATACAGGCTACAAAGTAAATTATCATGCTTTGTTCCAAGAAGAAACTATCTAGGTATAAATCTCATGAAATGGTTTGATCGATGGTTCGCCCGCAAGTGGCGCTGGGCCTGGGAAAATCGTGATGAGATTGAGCTCGTAACAGTGTCAGCCTCTGCCAAATCACACTCCGTAGAACTCGAGGAAACAGGCTGGGAAGATGGCTTGCGCATCTCAATCAAGAAAATGATCGGCGGCAGTGTGGTCAGCTTCAGGACCTATGATCGCCGCACCGATCGTACAGACAGCCGGCACTACATCATCACGGACGAGCAGGACTTCAATACCGAACTGGGCAAGATCATAACCATGGAATCAATGAGGCAGACATGAAAACCACTATTACAGTATGGACATTACTTTTGTTGGCATTGGCGATAATATTTGTGCCGTTGTATGCTGTCAAAGATTCGCATTATGGAGTTTCAAACGTCTGTAACGAGATCCTGTATCCAGACACATGCGGAAAAAGTGCGATTCAACAAAAGGACTCATCGAAATGAACCAACAACAACGAGAAACAGCAGACCGTATCATGACACGAGCAGATCGCAAGATCTGGATCACGTTCCGCAAGGAAGGCATCCATAAATATCCGGCAGCAGCCACAGATCCTGCACTCGCCACCGGAGATGAATATGATGTTTCGTTCCTTGCTAATCCTCATCGCCATATCTTCCATTTCCGGGTGTGGATCGATGTGCTCCACAATGATAGGGACATCGAGTTCATCCAGTTCAAGCGGTGGTGTGAAAGCCTGTATAATAATTCGGACTCAGTTCTAAAGCTCGACTACAAAAGTTGTGAGATGATGGCCGATGACCTATATATACAGATAGCAGGTCGTTATCCTGATCGCGCTGTCTGGATCGAAGTCTCCGAAGACGGCGAAAATGGCTGCATGATCCGCTACGAAACACATCACCCTCAACAAATCAAAGTCTAACAAGGAGGAAATATGGCCAGACCCGAAGTGCGCGCCAATCCCAAAGCCGTAGCGATTTTACAAGATCTCGAACAGTACCATGATTTTTGTCGGGACTATGGTTACAAGTTTGATGAACGCGATCTTTACAATTGGCGCAGCTATTCATATCAGCAGTTCAACAAGTTCTTGCAAGGCAAAAACGCCAAGGACATGTGGACCATTGATCAACGCAGATTCTCCTAGGAGCGACCATGCGCAAACTTTTTTACATGGGTCTGGAAAGTTACGAATCCAGATATACCCTACAACTCACAGAGTGGAACCGTCGTGTGTTTGATCGGCGCGGGCTCGATGTGGTATATGTTCCTGGCTTGAATCTCGACAACAGCCAGAAGATCTCTGTGGGCCAGGTCCTGGATGCACACGGACGTAGCTACTTTGCCATGAGCCAGATGATGAATCTAGTTCGACTCATGCAACAAGGAGATGTCAACAGTGATGATGTTGTGTATTTTGAGGACATGTTCCAACCCGGTATCGAGAGCTTGCCTTATATCATGGATCAAGTGCCTGTCAATCAGCGTCCCCGCGTGTTTGTTCGCTGTCTTGCACAGAGCATCGACCCGGATGATTTCGTGCATGTGTGGGGCATGGCAAAGTGGATGGGGCTCTATGAGAAAATGGTTTGCGAACTGGTAAAACATTCTGGCGGTGCTGTGCTAGCCACTTCGGAAGAGATGGTAGCACACATGCGCATCGCGGGTTGGGACTGCCCAATCTCGAACATTTCCGGCCTGGCGTTCGGCAAAGAAGAAGTTCTGGAACGCATTGGCGGTGCAGGTAATGTACGCCACTTCGATCAACGAAAGATGCGAGTGGCATTCGCTGCTAGATTCGATCAGGAAAAGCAGCCCGGCTTTTTCATGGATCTCGTCGAGATGTATCATCAGCAAGGTCGGCATAAAAACATAGAGTTCGCTATATTCTGCGGCAATGACCAGCTGCGTAGCAACAATCAGGACTATGTTATACGTGCCCGGCAGTTAGAATCATTTGGGCGTCTCAAAATCTATCAAGCACTCACGAAAAATGCCTATTACGACCTGCTGAATGATACTCGTGTGCTGTTCAACTGCGCTTTGCAAGACTGGGTCTCAAACACAGTGAGCGAAGCAGATGCACTGGGCTGTAATGTTTTATATCCTGCTTATCGCAGTTTCCCGGAAACTTTTGCGGACGATCCTGACCGACTCTATGTTCCTTGGAGCATAGACGATGCTTTCCACAAGTTGGAAAATCTCTTGATGTCTGCGCATCACAATCAAGGCCTGATATCAGAATGGACCGATGGCACGGTAGATCGCATCGTGGACATCATGCAAGGCCGCGGTGGTGAATGGCTGCGCGACGGGCGTCGTTACCGAGATCATGTCAGTGCTGCCAAATATCATGTTCGCAAAGTAGAAGAATAACATGCCAAGGAACAAATCTGATCAAGAAGTGCTGTCTAACTCGGTAGCGGTCACAGGTGCAGCTGGCTTTGTGGGCGGCCAGACCATGATCGCACTCAAAGAGGCCGGCTACAAGGTGTTGGGCATCGACAAAGTTCGATTGCCCAACCATCTCAAACCATTTGCTGACTGCTTCATGCAGGAAGATTATGCCAGCAGCTATTCTCTAGATGCCATCTTTCGTCATCAGCCCTTGGCCATCATACACTGTGGCGGTACCAGCCTGGTAGGGCCCAGCATGAAAGATCCTGCTGGTTACTATCACAACAATTACGTCAAGACCAAGACTCTTTTAGACCATGTGGTCAAACAACGCCTCAAAAGTCGATTCATTTTTTCCAGTTCGGCTGCTGTGTACGGCGAGCCCCAGCAGGTACCCTGTGTAGAGTCCGACTTGCCGGTGCCCGTGAGTCCTTACGGCGAAAGCAAGTTCATGACGGAGATGATGCTGAAAAGCTACGGTCGAGCCTATGGCCTCAACTGGGCTGCGTTTCGGTATTTTAACGTGTGCGGAGCCGATCCAGAAGGCAGGCATGGCCAACGTGACAATGCTACTCATATCATAGCTCGCGTGTTGGAAAGCATCCGTGACGACAAGGACTTCGTGCTCAACGGCGATGATTATGACACCGATGATGGCACCTGCATTCGTGACTACGTCCATGTGGCTGATGTGGCTGCAGCACACCTAAAAGCTCTTAACACAGATTTTGTGAACGGAGTTTACAATGTAGGCATCAATCAAGGATTCAGTAATAGAGAAATCATCGATGCTGCAGAACGTATCACTAAAAAACGTCTCAAAATGACAGTGGGACCAAGGCGCCCGGGTGATCCTGCTCGACTGCAGGCAGATGCTGGCCAGATTGAGTCTCAGGGGTGGCACGCCATCAATGGCTTAGACGAAATGATCACTCATGCCTGGCAATGGTATCGTAAATGAAGTTATGGATCTATGGTGACAGCAATAGCTTAGATTATAATTTGCCATCTAATGCTCAGTCATGGCCAGAGATAGTAGCACAAAAATTAGGATTAGAATTGATCAATCGGGCTCGGCCCGCAGTAGACAATTTTTTTATCTACCAGAGTTGGAAACAAGATCTCGTTTCCATGTCTAATCACGATCGTGTGGTAGTCGGCTGGAGTCATTTCAGCAGGAAAGTCTTTGTACATGACAAAAGCAAAGCTGATCAAAACAAAGTAATAGCCCAAAGCCTTACCTATAACGATCATGGCAGGATGTTTATGCGTAGTCGAGGATCAGATACCGATGCCATCGACAAATTTCAACACTTGGCGCCCAAAGACAGTGATATCACTTACTATGATACTTGGTTCAACAATTATTACAACGAGTATGAAAGCAAGACCAATCTACAGAGCTATATAGACAGCGTGTACCTGCGACAACCCAATGCGATACAATTTTATTTCAGCAAAGTTGGAACTCTAGGACTAGACATTTCGGACTCTTCGCCTTTGTATATCTTAGATTTTCTTTTGGATAATAATCTTTTTATCAGTTACGATGACTGTCATGCCAATGTCCAAGGTCATCTTCAGTGGGCAGATTTGATATTGGAAAAATTCAATGCAATATAAAACACTGTTTGACTTCGAAAAAATGTTGTCCGACTTTACTGGTGCTCCTTTTGTTGTTCTCACTGATGGATGCACACATGCTTTAGAATTGTGTCTCAGGTATGATCGTATCAAATCATGCCAGTTCACTCCGTTCACTTATCTAAGTGTGCCCATGTTGATGACCAAATTGGGCATAGATTTTTCTTATCTCGACGAACCTCGTCAAACATGGATAGGTGAATATCCACTGTTGGACACCCGTATTTGGGACAGCGCCAGACTACTCAAACGAAACATGTACAGATCCGGACAGATGCAGTGTTTGAGTTTTGGTAATACCAAACCTCTACAACTCGGCAAAGGTGGAGCTATCCTATTAGATGATTTCGAGGCCCATCGTGTACTAAGTATGTTACGGAGTGATGGTAGAGATTTAAAAATCAATCCATGGATAAGTCAAAAAGAATTTTATCTAGGATATCACTATTGTCCAACATTAGAATTGTGCCAACAAGGCATGGAACTTTTGTCGACTGTAGACCAAGAACCTAAATTCATACAGTACAATGATTGTAGACAGATAAGAATCAATCAACATGTATTTTAAACACATCGAGCTTGATTTAGATTTTACACCTTTGTTAGAGGCTAATTATGATAGCCATACCGGAAGTTGCATTAAGCATCAAGTCCACGAACTTACAGACATACACAACGAGTACGGAGGATTTCCCGACTCGTATTGTTTGGCCAACACCAAGATACACCAGCTATGGTGGACAGATGAACAGTTAGATTTTGAATCCATTGGAAATGAATTAAACATGCAGGTAGTGACTGTGTCAACAATCAAACAGCCGCCTGGGTGTGTGGTTCCTTATCATCGAGATACTTTTTTCCAAATTTCCCAAAGATTCCCTGATCGCAAAGAGAGGAAAGTACGAGCTAATATTTTCCTAAATGATTACCGGATGGGACAATTCTTACAATATAAATTAGACGGCAAATTTGAGACCTGCACTGATTGGAAAGCCGGAGAAGGGTTCATGTGGGACAGTGATATATTGCACGTGAGTGCCAACGCCGGTTTCCAAGACAAGTATACTATGCAGGTATCAGGATTTCTAAATGATTAGGAATCGAGTGATACCCATACTATGGGGACTCAAGCATAGAGAATTAGAATACACCCTAGATGTTTTCAAGGATGCCAATCAAGAATCCAGTTGGACTGATTCAGGGCATCAAAAAACCAGTCTGATGATAGGACTGTATGTGCTGAACGAGCCCTTTGAATGGATGCGATACCTGTCGGAATATTTTCCAGATCTGGAAAATATTAGTTACAGTTTCAGTAGATTTTCACCAGGTACCTATTTTCCCATGCATTTTGACCGATACGGATTTTACAGTCGAACACACAATCTATCCGATCTATCATGCGTCAGAAGATACATTTTGTTTTTAGAAGATGCTGCACCTGGACATTTTTTACAAGTGGGAGATCATATGTATCATAACTGGCCGGCGGGACTGTGTGTGGGATGGAAAAACGATGAAAAGCATCTAGCCGCCAATTTAGGACTTTGCAACAGATATACACTGCAAATCACCGGAATGTTCAAATCAACCTAGACTAGGTTGATTTTGTCTTTTTAAATTGTTAAAATAATCACTGGCGATCCACCGCCCTAACTCGGAGAAAATTAAATGGAAAATGGAAAGTACCTAAGTGATATCTTGCGCAAGAGAATGCGTGAAGATGGAAAGAGATTCTGGGCCGGAGACAATGTCTCGGACTATGTGCGTGACACCGACATACCGTTCTTAATAGACGAAGCCACCGAAGCATTTGAACTGGTTCTGGATCGACTTTTGATCGACAGAGAAACCGATCCCAATTCACGGGGCACGGCACGCCGACTAGCCAAAATGTACTACAACGAGATCATGGCGGGACGCTATCATGCCGCACCTGACTGTACAGCATTTCCCAACGACAGCAAGGATCGCTATGAGGGCATGCTGGTGGTGCGCAGTGAGATCCGCAGCATGTGTAGCCACCACCACCAGCCTGTAGTGGGTGTTGCTTACATTGGCATCCTGGCAGCAGAAAAACTGATTGGACTCTCCAAATACACTCGTATCGCACAGTGGTGCAGTCGACGCGGAACCTTGCAGGAAGAGCTGTGTAACGACATCGCTCGCGAGATCATGCGAGCCACTGACTCGAAAGACGTAGGTGTGTACATACAGGCGCAACATGGGTGCTGTGAAAATCGCGGCATCATGGCACACTCAAGCCTTACCCAGACCACGGTGCTACATGGGGCGTTCCGCAAAGACCCTGCTGTGAAAAAAGAATTCATAGACAATATCAAACTGCAACAAGATTTTGCGCCGCGATAGTTGGTTGACCACTAAATCAGACAGTGTTATACTGGTAGATATCATAACCGGAGCGCTCGATGTCCGCATCTACACAGGTACAACAGATGTATCTGGCCTATTATGGTAGGCCAGCTGATGTGCAAGGACTTGACTACTGGACCAGCAAGCTGGTAGAAAATGATTCCGACATGTCTTCCATCATACAGGCTTTTGGCCGCAGCCAAGAAAGCCAAAACTTGTATTCGGATCTTGACACCAGGGACATGATACGCCTGATCTATCTAAGACTATTTGATCGCGAGCCCGACAGTCAAGGGCTGGCATGGTGGGCCAATGAGATCGACAGTGGCAACGTGAGCCTGATTGATGCCAGTGCCCGTATTTTTTATGGCGCACAACCTGGTACTCAAGACCATGCTTTGTTGCAGATGCGGGTGGAGGCTTGTCACGATTTCACTCAACGCTTGCGCGATGACAGCAAATTGGCTGAATGGTATCAAGGCAGCGAACCCGCCAGCGTGGTTTCGGCGTGGATCCAGCGCATCGACGACGCGGAAGATATTGGTTCGCCTTTGTTCCGATTTCCGATCACGGCACAGGCATCGGTTAAGTTGTTCCCCGACCATGGTGACAACTGGTTGGGCGATTTTTTCATGATAGATCTTAACCAAGATGGTATAGATGAGATCATACTGGCCGGACGCAAAAGTCAAAGTTCACCTTGGCCTGATTGGCAAGAGAGTTTGATCCAGGTGCTAGGATGGAACACCGGTGAGTTTGCCACGGAAACCGAACTATGGCTACAAAACAATAAGATCTTGGGCACTGAACCATCCGTGAAATTTGGCGATTTTAACGGGGATGGTTGGCAGGATATCTGGATCGCTCCCAGTACCGACATGAAGCTGTATGGGCCCGGAGTGATACTGATCAATGAAAAAGGGCAATCTCTCACGCGTCATGACATTGACATTGGTGACATTTGGGCTCATGACAGTGCCGTGGCCGATCTTGATCGCGATGGTCGTGACGACATCGTGATAGCCAGTTTTGGACCTGAGCAAACAGTGATCATGGGACAAGCACAAGGTTTTGAAGTCAAGACCAGCACCTTAGATGTCTATGCAGCCGGTTTGGCTGCTGGTGATTTCCTGCAGGATGGTACCATGCAGTTCGTGACCACTGACAGTGATATCAGGCCTGATCGAGATACCTTGTTGCACAACCTCGACATTACCGGCACCAGCATAGACTTTCGTGAGATATCACAGTTGCCCAGTGAACGATTTTATCTCGATCAGTGGCGCGATCATGCGGACATGATCAATTTTGATCAACAACGACCACATTCGGTGAGGGCTACTACTTTTGATTTCAATCGTGATGGCTTACCCGATGTGTTGATTTCCACATCGGCCAACAATGCTCGTAACGATTGGCACAGTTATTTTGAATTGCAATTCTTGCAAAACCTCGGTCAGGGAAGATTTCGCGATGTAACTGCCTCCACATTGAAAGATTTTGACATGGTCAGCAACGTGAGTTATGCGCCTCGATTGATAGATGTCAATGGCGATGGACTGATGGATATCTGGTTATCGGCTCAAGACTACAACGGTGGAGAAAACAGTAACCGTGCCTTGATAGCTCATCAAGATGGTACCTATCATGAAGCATTCACACAAGACCTTACTGATTTGCGATTAGAGCTTGGTGGCCATCCATCGCCCATCAATGTGGTACGCACTCCCGATGGAGATCTTGATCTCATCAGTCTTGCATGGGGCCCTGACAGTGTCTGGGCTACTGTCAATTTGGTAGCGGTAGATCCCAATTTCTTTTCTTTTCCGTGAGGCAATCATGACTATTACTTTGACTCAAGCACACGAACAGGGCATAGCGCCCTGGGACGATTTGGTATGGCAGAACGATCACGTCACGGTGTTCCGAGATCGGTTCCCAGTGACTGCGGGACACATGTTGTTTGTGCCCCGCATAGACACGCCACAGATCATACACAGAGCCATGACCGAAGCACAGCTGGAGGGCGATCGCCTGGTAGCTGCCGGTGACTGCGATGGCTACAACATAGGACTCAACATGGGAAGGGCAGCCGGACAAACCGTGATGTATCCGCACGTGCATCTCATACCCAGGCGCGCGGGAGATTGTACGGATCCCACGGGCGGTGTGAGGCACGTGGTGCCAGGTCAGGGCAATTATCACAGCAACACTTATCGCTCACCGCTAGACAATTGATAAATAGCTGTCTATAATGAAAAACAGTGGTCTACGACGTTCATCCCACTCTAAATATTCTGCATGTCATCAAACTTGCCCCTTTTAAAGGAGACTAGAGATGGCAAATGACCCACGTGTTTATCGATTTACATCAACCAAGGAGTATCACGACGCTTTTCCCTGTGCCTATCGGCAGTGGCGTGCTGACAGCCATTGCAATCTCATACATGGTTATAGCTTTTCTATGAAATTTTACTTCGGCACAGATGACCTGGACATACGCAACTGGTGCGCCGATTATGGTGGTCTCAAGGAACTCAAGACTATGCTGGAGGATCAATTTGATCATACATTGCTGGTAGCTGAAGATGATCCCGAGATCGAGACCTTCCGAATGTTGCAATCAAAGAATCTGGCCAAACTCACCGTGTTGCCAAGACTTGGATGTGAAGGTCTGGCAGACATGTTGTACCGATATGTAAATGCAGTGTACATTCCGGACATGTGGGGCCCTGGCGAAGCCGAACGTCTCTGGTGTTATCGAGTGGAAGTGCGCGAAACACAGTCCAACATGGCGTTCCGTGAAGGACATCGAGAATGGAATGAAGATTTGTTTACTTGACATGGATAAATCTAATATGGCTAAAAAAACACGGCAACGCCCCGACATTTCACTACTGATACCCACCAGAGGTCGTAGAGAAATGTTGCTTGATAGTGTCACCAGCTTGATTGACAATGCTGCTCACGCCGAGCGATTGGAATGGCTGTTTGGATTTGATGAAGATGACACCGACACTTACACCTGGTTCAACGAGAATGTGGAACCGGTCTTGACACAATCGCGCGGAACGTTCAGCGTGATGGCATTTGAGCCTTTGGGCTATGAAAATCTACATCAATATGTCAACAGTCTGGCCGAAGCGGCCGAGGGCCGATGGTTCGTGTTCTGGAATGATGATGCGGTGATGCGCAGCCAAAATTGGGACAGCACCATCATGAGTCACGATGGTCGATTCGTGCTCCAGGCCTTTGACACCCACAACAAACATCCTTACAGCATTTTTCCCATATTACCTCGAGAATGGTTTGAAGTGATTGGACATCTCAGCGGTCATCAACTCAATGATGCATGGGTGAGCCAGATCGCATGGATGTTGGACATAGTTGAACGGCTCGATGTCAAGGTGGATCATGAAAGATTTGATCTTAGTGGCAAAAACAACGACGAGACCTACCAAAAACGGCGCATCTACGAAGGTGATCTCAATGATCCCAAAGATTTCAATCATGCGAATTTTTTCCGACAGCGTCTAGAAGAAGCAGAGAAGCTGGCCAACCATCTCCGAACACGCGGCGATGACATCACGGTTTGGGAAGAAATCAAGGCGGGCAAACGCGATCCCTGGGAAAAGATGTTGGCCTTTGATGTGAACAAACAGATGCGGAGACTGCGTTGAAAAATCTACAACGCTATCTGTATCTGGTGGCCAATGCAAGACGACGAGAACTTTTGCCCTACATCTATCACAGCACTCATGGCACTGTGCAAAAAGGTACCTTTGCAGGAACGGTCATCGTGCCCAGGAGCATGTGGGGCGATGGTGACCTCGCTGCCAAACTCTTGGGTGTGTATGAAAGCGAACTCTCGTCTTGCATAGATGATGCCGTAGATAGAGAACCAGATCTAGTGGTCAATATTGGCAGCGCAGAAGGTTACTACGCCATTGGACTGGCACGTTGCCTGCCCAAGGCGCGCGTGTTGGCAGTGGATGTCGAACCGCTGGCGGCAGAGATCACGGCCGCCAACATCGAAGCCAATAAGGTCACCAATGTAGAAACCATAATACAAGAGGTAGACACTGCTTGGTTACAGCGATGTCTCGGCAAAAATACTAATGCTTTGTTGGTAATGGATTGCGAAGGAGCTGAATTGACCTTGCTGGATCCCAAAAAGGTGCGGGCATTGAAACAGACCACTATGTTGGTGGAATGTCATGATTGCTTGCACGCCAATCTCACGGAGATCATTGCCGCGAGATTTGATGCCAGCCATGAAGTTACTACCATATGGCAAAACAGCCAAGGTGCTTATGATTTTGAATTCATGCGTCCTTTGAGCGATTGCGACAAGTGGTGTCTGGTACACGAAGGACGACCCAGCGCCGGAACCTGGCTTTATATGGTACCTAAACAATGAAAAATCTCTTGGTCAAAAGCCTTTTTGATATCCGTGACACCAATTGGCACATCCGAGATCGCAGCCAGGAACAGGATCTTTATCCCAAATACCTTGATATGCATCGCATCAGTCTGGGCAGTTTTACGCGCCATCTCCGAGGCACCTGGGAATTCCAGTTCATACAAGGGCGAGTGGACAACGTCAATGATGCATTCAAAGCCACATTCCATGCGATCTATGACATCTGGCGACAAGGCAATGTCAATATCCTTTATACCGATCCCGACACCGTAGCGCGCCAAGACATAGATCCTTGGGAGATT
>Ga0180434_10002199_pt1 | contig 26602 bp, 24 predicted proteins | sample SS_ome_7_FD_132453 | JGI IMG/M metagenome (GOLD analysis project Ga0180434, IMG submission 132453) | Hypersaline lake sediment archaeal communities from the Salton Sea, California, USA - SS_1_D_2 metaG | ecosystem: Environmental > Aquatic > Non-marine Saline and Alkaline > Hypersaline >... | reverse complement strand
GAGCTATCGCATGAAAGACCGGGCCGCCAAGAAATCGCAATCCCCGGCGCAAAAGAATCAGACTTGCAAAGAGACCGCGAAATGAGGTATACAATCATGCAGACGACTGGCCGGTTTTAACCCGCCCACCACTGGTACGTTTTGACCTGCCCGGTGACAGGGTGACATAGGATGTCCACTGCCGCTGCCAAAACCTCACGATAGGGGATTGACGAATAAAGATTGAACAAGCACCCTCCGCGGAAGCAATGAGCCGCCGCGGGCTGTGCAGCTGTATCAGCGGCGACCGCTCGATCGCGCTCGGGGCTCTGATTTTTGATCGTCTGGCGCCCTTTGTGGAAAGATGCTTCGCGAGTCGCGAAGAGAAAAACAGTTAATACAGGAGTCTTACGGCTGGAGAAGTGAAGTTAATCTCGGCGAAGCCGCAACCAAGTCGGACGAAGGCGGTCGCGCAACCGCTCGGACATACGGAGCGCCATGCCGCGTGTTTGCGTGCGAAAGTCATGCCGAGAGGCTTCCCCGCGCTCGACGCGCAATCTGCCTCGCGACGCCGCCCGACCGGCCAGCGTCCATAGCGCTGTCGCTAACCAGGCGATCAGGCGACGCCGCCGAGGGGACGCTGTACGGCGTTGCGTACTTTGGCCAATACTTCCTCGGCGGATCGGGATGTTATTGCGGGACGGCTCCATAATTGCTGTCGTTCGAGCGGGGTATTGGCTTCCTGGTAATAATCGGCGACATGGCTGACTCCGCCTTCAACGGTGACGCCGCCGTTATAAGCGATCTGCGTCAGCCAGCGGCTGATTTCGTCGTCGTACTCCGCCGGATAGATCAAGGCGGTCACAAATGCCTGGCGAGATTCGGTGTGGCGATCGGCCAGATGCAGGAAAGCGCGACATGGAGGCGGGATTTGCTCCGCGGCGGTCTGCAGCTCCTCAAAATCTCGTCGCGCGGCCTCAAGCTCGTCTTGAAAAAAGAACATGCCGCTTTCGACCGAGAAACGGGATCGAGATATGCCGCGCAACTCCATTTGTCCGTCGGGCGATACGCGATGTATCTTGAATATCTTGCCGTCGGCGTATTGTTCGCTTTCGAGCAATATCGCGATTTCCTCGGCCGTATACCCCACGGCGGTCCACTCTCCGAAATCGAAGATGTAGAGCCCGGCCATTCGCTCGGGGCGCTCAAGACGCGGTAACTTCATGGTGCTGCTCTCCTCATGCGCCGTTTCATAAAAAATCGCGTCGCCAGCCTTACGGATTTATACCTCGACGGCGATCGTCGCTTCAAGCGTGCGCACACCAAGCACAATACGCATAATGGCTGCAATATCAGTAGAAAGCAAATCCAGCGGAAGAAAAGGCCGGGCGAGCCGAGCATGGGCACTGGCGGGACTCGGCTCGCCCTCATCAGGGGAACGGAGGATCACGACGAACTTGATTCTCGCACGGAGGTTGATGCGAGAACCTCTACGTCTATGTTTCTGCTTCCCTTCGTCTTCAGTCGCGTCTGTCTCAGCAGTGGCGTCTTAATAAGCCGCGACCGTGAAATAAAAACTCGTCTGCATGCCGTTACGAGGCGGAGCGATCGACCGCCTCGCTCAGGCCATGGTTGGCCGGGATCGTATCCGGGGCGGCGTCCGCCAAACCCCAGGCCAAAAGTTCGCTTTGCAGCAATTCCTTGATCAACGTCTTGGAGACCACGCTATAATCCAAAGCCAGCACCCTGCGTTCGATTTCACCGGCCAGGATTCGTGCGACGTCATGCCCCAAATCGCAACATCCCTCCAGTGTTTCGGCGACAGCGGCTTTCCGCCACGGCTCCAAAGCGAACTGGGATTTTCTCGCGTCGCAGACGGACACACGTTGTCGCTGCTTCGCGCGCTCTCCGCGGTGCGTAACGAATCGCAAGGCTGCGTCGTCCAAACCCGTTTCCACCAAGGCCGTCCGCAGGCAGCGGAAGATGTAGCCGGTCGAGGGCGGATTCGTTTCCTGCCACTGCGTCAAATGCAACTCTACCGCACGCGTCAGGGCCTCTGAGTAGCGCGAGTCAACTCCGCTGGCCGCCAGCGCGGACGCCACTCCGCGACGGATTTTGCCCCTGTCAAACGGCTCGAGTCCGCCGTCGCGCTTAGCGATCATGATTGGCGCTTGTGGGCTCATTTCTCGTCGCCGCTGGACCCGTCGAACAGACTTTGCTGGCCGGGGATGTCGTTGGCGGCGTCCTCCAGCACGTCCTGGACCTCGTCTATGAATTCTCCAACGTCCTCGAACTGTCGATAAACGCTGGCAAAACGAACATACGCGACCTTATCCACGCGTCGTAGTACCGTAGCGAGGCGCTCGCCGATGGTCTGGCTGGAGACCTCTTTTTCAAAGTTGGTGACGAGATATTCCTCGACCTCGTCGGCAATTTGATCGATTCGATCCGAGGGAATCGGCCGCTTGTACGCGGATTGCCGAACCGCATCGCGAATCTTGTTTCGATCATAAGGCACACGTGAACGGTCGCGCTTGATGACAGAGAGCTTTACCTTGTCTTCCGCACGCTCATAAGTCGTATACCGCCTGCTGCATTCCAAACACTCACGACGCCGACGCGTGCACTTTCCGCCGTCGGCCGAACGCGAATCAATGACCTTGTCATGGTCGGCATTGCAAAAAGGGCAACGCATCAGATAGTGAGGTTCCCTGTACCGCAGGTCCGATAACCCAATTAACGGGTACCAACAATCAATTACTCAAGAACTTCTCGCGTCGATACCATGAGACTGATACAACACCTTGTTACAGATGAACTATAATACACAATATCATGGGTGTCAACTTAAATTTTGCCAAATTGGACAGTTTTCCGCGCAATCGGTATAAACAAAGACATGACCACATCTCTGGCCGAATTTAGACACGAGGGAATATCCGTCATCGGAACCTCTTTCGCCGGCGAAGAGAGCTTCCTCGTCCTGCCCGAGTTAAACCTCGCCTTCGATGTCGGGCGAAGCCCGCGCGCCGTGATCGGCGTCGATCACGTATTCCTATCTCATGGACATATGGACCACTCCGCTGGCATTGCATACTACTTTGGGCAGCGACTATTCCTCGACAACGAGCCCGGGCATCTGTATTTGCCCCGACCCTTGGTCGCGCCCGCGCGCCAACTCCTGAAAATCTGGGGAGAAATCGACGGTCGCGAACCCCCCGCGAATATCCATGCGGCCGAGAGCGGGCAGGATATTACGATCAGGCGCGACCTGATCGTGCGACCGTTCAAGGTGAACCATCCTTGCCGCCGAAGCCGGCGCGACGTCATAGACAGCTTGGGGTACGCCGCCATCGAAGTGCGCCGAAAGCTGAAAGAGGAATATCACGGATTGCCGGGCCCCCGGCTGGTCGACTTGAAAAAACAGGGCGTCGAAATCACCAACAGGGTCGAGAGACCGCTCGCGGCGTATTGCGGCGACACGGCGCCAGGCGACTTTCTGGACCTGGATTACGTACGCAACGCACGCATACTGTTGTTGGAATGCACGTTCGTTGAGTCCGAGCATCTGGAGCGCGCTCGAGCGGGCTATCATTTTCACTTGAGCCAACTATGCGAAGTACTGCCGAAACTGGATAACGAGCGCATAGTGTTGACGCATTTATCGCGGCGATCGGTGTTTCCCGAGGCGCTGCGCCAGTTGCGAGCCGCGTTGGGCGACGAGGCGGACGAACGCGTTTCATTTTTAATGGATGTCAAGCACCGAAAACGCGGGAATTCGCGAAAGAGGCCGACGTAACCTCCGCCACCGGCACGGTGGGCGGCCGCTACGTGTAGCATAGCCGCCCTCGGCTGTGTACGGGGTGGACGCCCGTGTCGTCCGCTCGCTGCGCTCGGAACTCTGATTATTTTTGTCCGGCATGAGAATCGGTCGCTATGCTAAAAGCGATACAGGGACAGAAATATTTAGCTATGAACAAACGCTGGCCGCAATTCGTTGTTTGCCTGTTGATCGGCGGATTAGTGGGTTGTGCCGCGCCGCGGACGCCGGGTTTGTCGCGCTGGCGTCAGGCGGAGGCCGCCGCGCGCCCGATTCTCGAAATGAATCCCGACGCCAATTGGACCGCCTGCTACAATAAACTATTTGAACTGGAGTCCGCTTCAATCGACTACCTGCTTGCACGCCCCGAGATGCGGCGGCGGGCCGCTCCGGACGACTTGTGCGCGGCGCTATGTACGTCGCTGTTACGGCTATTGTCCGACCCGAGCCGCGCGCCGCGCATCAGCATGACCTGTTTCGAGACCACGCTGGATGTGCTGCATTTGCATCCCAAAGTGCTGGGACGCTCGCTGGGGCAGGTGCACATACCGCCGTCGCGTATGCCGACGTCCTGGACCAGCCTGTACCCGCGGCATTTCAACCACGTCCTGGCGCGAGCCGTCGACATCGAATCGGATCGTCGCATTATGTTGTATTGGTGGCAGTTGCACCGCGGAGAAGCAGACGCATACGTGGCGAAGCGCCGGCTCGAACCGAAGCCCGCATATTTGTGGCCCGTGATGTCGCGCCGACGCGCAGAAGTCTTGGTCTACGAATTGACGCCTGAAGTGATTTTGTGCGCGCAAACCCCGGGAAGCGCGGCGTTATTTCGCGAAAAGACCTGCGATTACAACCTCGTGCGGGCCGTATGTATCTGGTTGGGGAGTTCAGACACGCCGCCTCTTGTGGGCAGATTGATCGAAATGGTCGGGGGCGATTCCGACGTGGCGTCGCGCAACGCGCTGTTCGCCTTGAAATACAGCCAAAATCCACGCATCCATAAGCTGCTGAACGAGTATATAACGCCGGGCGGCGCCGCGATTCCCAAAAAGCCCCGAACCTGTCCGGTCGCGAACGTGTCTGTCATGGAATACCCGTCGCGGCGGGCGTCGCATTTGTCATCATGCCGAACGCAAGGGAGTGCTGAGCATGAAATGGGTCAAATTCATACTGGGATGCGCGGGCTTGCTCGCGGCGGCTACGTTTACAGCCGTGCGCTTTGGGGGGATGGAAGTACGCCGATTGCAGACCGAAGTCGATCAGTTGGAGCAGGAGCGTACGCAACTGCTCGAATACGCACGCAGGTTGGGCGCCGCGCGGCGCGTCGCCCAGGTGGACGTGGTTCGGCAGCGTAAGGACCAACTCGGACGCACGGTCAGCACGTTGTTGTGGCAGGAGATCGGCCCCGATGGAATGCTTGGTCAGCCGGTGGCCGTGGAGACCGTCGGAAAACTGGTGTACTTCGAGTCGCTGGTGCTGAAATTTCAGCAAAAATATGTAGGCGAAGCGGATCCGGTGCGCGGCGCCAGCTTGGCGATGTTTCGACGCATCTTCGGCGATTGCCAGGCGCCCGATTCCGTTTTGGAACTCGACCGTTTTGCACGCCCGCCGAGATCGCTGGAGTCGGAGGAAAACGAGCGCTTATGCGCCGAGCTGTGGGATAAATTCTGGGAATTTGTCGAGGATCCGCGTCTGGCCGAGGAGTTCGGCGTCCGCGTGGCTCAGTGCGAAGCGCCAGCCGTGCCGCTTGACGCCGGCCAGACTTGGGTGCTGACTTTGGATGCGGCGGGAGGATTAAACCTGCGCCGCATCGATGCCCGCCCCGGCGCCGCCGCGGACGCCTGGCCCCGTTGTATTGAGACGCCGGGCTCAATGTCGGCAATGGCGCCCGATTCCGCTCTGCCTTGATCTGTGGAATTAACGCAATGCGATGATGATGTTGTTGCGCTAGCATCACGGGAGGGGGAAACCGGTTTTTCACGCGCAAAAAAGTCGGGCGGAAGCCGGTGGGCGCCGGGGGGAAACGCCGCAGCCGGGCAAGCCGCCCGTGAATCAATTTCCATCTGAATGACAGGGTTAACCCGCCACTACCTGAATGCTACAAGATCCGCGCAGGAAAGCAAGTAGATGAGGACGAAAATTTTGTAACTATATGTTTTTCAAGCAGTTACAGTTCATATGTTTTTGAAGTATTTGTGTAAGGAGAGCTCTGATGCCTTGCCGAACGTGTGGTCAACCGTCAGCTCTGGCGGTTCTGTCCGATCCTGGCGATCGCTGGTTACGCACGCGGGCATGCTCAACGCAATCAACGCGCCGTTCGCATTACTTTGCCAGATTATTCGCATGGTATGCCATATTATAGGACCGCTGTCTCGCGCTCAACACCGGCGCGGCCGCATCCGCGAGTTGGCGCTCTGATAACGCTAACTAGTCGCGTCGCAGCGTGTTCTGAATGTGTGCCTGCTTTGCTGACGCTCATCCACGAGCGTCTTAGGGCGACGCGACATCTTTCACAATTAGCGGTTCGCTTTTATTATGTGGAGTCTGCTTATGGATGTGTCGGCGACCGAACGCGTCGTTATCCGTAGCTCGCGGAGGTTTGAACTGGTGTTGAAATTCGCCTGTTATCCCGAGAATGAGAGTCGCGGCCGACCGGATCCGCGCGGAGCATATATCGTCGGCATGGACGGCGTCCCGGTTCGGGGCGATCTACACGTTGACGGGAACATGATTGTCTGCGAGTCGCGCAGCCAGGAGGCCTTGGGGATCGCCGTCCTCTGGCCTGTGGAAGGCTACGGCGCCGTTCAGTTGCAGACCACGCGCTTACCTACGCGCGAGAAACCCTACAATCTGCACGTCGAATTGGTGCGGCAGCGGCTGATGCGGATTCTCGGCAAACGCGAAGAGTGGGGCCTTTTTGACTATCCCGGCGTCGAAACAATCTCCGAAAAAATCGACCAGGCGCGCATGTTGTTCGTAAAAGCCTTGCAGAACAGCGAGGATCCTCGTGCCGCGGCACGGTTCGCCGATCAGGCGATGGTCCTGGCTATGTGTGCCTCGGAGGAATTGTGCCGGTTTCACGCAAGCGTGTTTGTGGGGCGTCGCCGTCAGTCGGGCAGCTTCGCGCGCGACCTGATGGGCGTTTGCCTGCCGGCCGGAACGCCGCGCAAGGCCTTCGTAAAGGCGGCCCGCGACGTATTCGATTTCGTCCAGATACCGTTTGTTTGGCGTGATATTCAACGCGAAGAACGCAAGCATGATTTCGGGGACGCGGCGGATTGGATCAAAGCCGCCAAAAAGGCCAAGATGACCGTGCGCGGGGGGCCGGTCTTGAATTTCGGCGTGCAATTCGTGCCGGATTGGATGTACGCCTGGGAGAACGATTACGAGGCGATTTCAGGATACGCCGGCGAGCACGTTCGCCGCACCATTCAGCAATTCGGCGACCAGATCGATACGTGGATCGTCGCCAGCGGTTTGCACGCGGACAATGTGTTCGCTTTCAATTTCGAGCAGCTCATCGACCTGACTCGGCAAGCGACGAACGTCGCCCGGCAGGCCGCGCCCAAAGCCCGAATCGTGCTCGATCTGACCCAGCCCTGGGGCGAGTATTTCGCGCGCAATCAACGAACCGCCCCGCCGATCTTGTACGCCGAAATGGCCGTCCAAAGCGGCGTCCATTTTGACGCTTTTGGCCTGCAGTTTGTGTTCGGAGTCGACAGCGACGGATTTCATCCGCGCGATCTCTTTCAAATCAGCGTCTTGATCGATCGCCTCGCGAATCTCGGCAAACCCTTGCATATCACCGCCGTCGCGGTGCCCTCGGACGCCCGGGCGGTTCCCATACCAGATCGGCCGTGGTCCGAGGAAGTGCATGCAAATTGGCTGACCGATTTCTGCCGGATAGCTCTGTCGAAACCCTATGTCGAATGCGTCTGCCTGCAAACGCTGACGGACGCCGCTTGCGGCGGCATTCCGTCCGGCGGCGTCCTGCGCGAAGATCTTTCTTCAAAACCGCTGATGGGCAGGCTGGCCGAGCTGCGCCGCGAGCTGGTCGCCGGGGAGGCGTGATGAAAGCGTCGTCGCGGGCGGTGCTGGGCGCGGGGGCGATCCTGCTCATCCTGCAAGGGCTCGGTTTCGACGCTTGGTCGGGCGGCGGGCCTGCCGAGTGCAACGCCGCACGCGTGAAATTGTTTATCGATCCGAACTTGGCGCCCCGGGAAGAACTGATGCTCTTGCCCGATATCGGTCCGGCGCTGGCCGACGCGTTGATCGAATATCGCGAATCGAAGACGCCCGCGCAAGCATTTCACGACGCGAAGGATCTGGACCATGTTCGCGGTGTCGGGCCGGCGACGACCGCGTCGCTCAAGCCGCATCTGCGGTTTGAGACCGCGACGGCCGTAACAAGCAGGGGGGAAGCGCCGGCGCCATGAGCATGCCTATTATACCCCTCGTATTCGAACCGATTTTCAAGGCCAAACCCTGGGGCGGGCGCGAGTTGCGACGCCTTTTCAATAAAACGCTGCCAGCTGATACGCCGATCGGCGAATCCTGGGAATTGTCGGACCTCCCCGGCGCCGAGTCGCGCGTCAGGCAAGGTGCGCTGGAGGGCGCCTCTGTCGGTGATATTATGCGTATGTGGGGGAAAGTCCTTCTCGGGCATGCCGAACCCTCGAACGGACGGTTCCCCCTGTTGATCAAATTCCTCGATGCACGCGAAAAATTGAGCGTCCAGGTGCATCCGCGGCCGCGCGACCGTTCGGCGAACGTCGTTCTGCCCGGCGTCAAGAACGAAGCCTGGTGCGTGCTTGACGCGAATCCCGGGGCGGAGTTGTACATCGGATTGAAACCTGGCGTTGGCCCGGACGACGTCGCCCGGGCCGCATCCACCGACGCGATCGCCGATTTACTGATGACGCGCTTGGGCGCGCCTGGATGTTGTTACTATCTGCCCAGCGGCACGCCGCACGCTCTGGGCGCGGGGCTGGTCGTAGCCGAGGTGCAGACGCCGTCGGACGTGACCTATCGCTTGTATGACTGGGGACGCGCGGGTTTGGACGGCCGGCCGCGCGATTTACACGTCGAGCAGGCCCTGGAAAACATTCGTTACGACGTGGCGACGACGGATATCGTTCAGCCAGGCGTCCCGCGGCGCGATGATTGGCGCGAGGTCGAGCGAATCGTGACCTGCGAGCATTTTCTGATAGATCGCGTAAAGATCCCGATCGAAACGCAGCGTGAAATCACCCCGGGGAAAATGGCGATTTGGATCATCGTGCATGGAAAAGGGAGATTTATCGCCTCGGACGTGACGATCGATTTTCACAGCGGCCATGTGCTGCTGCTCCCGGCGGCGTTGGCGCGCGTTTCCCTGGAGGTGCATAACGACCTCGAATTGTTGGAGGTCGGCATTCCCGCCCCGACGGCTACAAACAACGGCCCAAAAGCATGACCCGCGATGAACTGGCGGCCGCGGGCGTCCATGTCGAACGCGCCGCTCACGAACGCCTCAAGCTATTTGTCGAGCTCCTGCTCGAGGAAAACACGAAACTCAATCTGACATCTATCCGCGAACCGCGCGCCGTCTGGGAAGTTCATATTTGCGACGCGCTGTCGCTGCTGCCGCTGCTGGACGTATTACGCCCCGAGAGCTTGTTGGACCTGGGAACCGGCGGCGGGATTCCCGGCCTGCCGCTGGCCTGCGTGCGAACCGATCTGGTGATTACATTGCTCGACTCCGTTCGCAAGAAGCTGCTGGCCGTGAACGGAATGATAGACCGGATCGGATTGCCGAACGCACGCGTTGCGCTGGGGCGGGCCGAAACGTTAGCGCATGAACGGGCGTTCCGGGAGAAATACGACGCGGCGGTCGTGCGCGCGGTGGCTGGTCTGCCGACTTTAGCGGAGTACGCGTCGGGATTTGTGCGGCGGGGCGGACAATGCTGGTTTGAAAAAGCAGCGACGGCGGTCGAGCAAGAAATCGCCGCGGCCGAGCGGGCTGCCGGCGCTTGCGGCTTAAAATTCGCCAAGCTCCATCGGTTCATGCTGCCGGGCGACCATGGCGAACGCGTCGTCGCGGTCTACGAGAAACGCGGCCTGTTGCGCAAGGATTTACCCCGCGCCGTCGGTTTACCCAAACGAAAGCCGCTCTAATCGTCATCAGGCCCCCGTGCTACGACGCCAAGGGCGACTGTGCTGCGCGCGGAGTTTAGCATTGCCGGCAAACTGGGCTTAATATGGCGACATGTTAGCTAACCTGCGCATCGTCCTGGTTCGCCCGATTCGTCCCGGAAATACGGGAGCGGTATGTCGGGCGATGGCGAACATGGGATTGTCGGATCTGGTGCTGGTGTCGCCGGAGTGCGACTTGGACGATCCGCAAGCTCAGGGTTTCGCCGCTCGCGCAAAGCACATGTTAAAGGAAGCCCGTGTCGTTCACTCGGTGGCCGAAGCCCTGGAGGGCAGCGTTCAGACCTTCGCCGCCAGCGGCAAGGGCGGCATGTATCGCAAGCAGGCCGGCGTGACCGTGTCGGCCGGCGCCGAAATGGCGCTCCGCGCCGCGGACCGGGGCGTCGTCGCGATCGCCTTCGGCCCGGAAGACCGCGGCTTGGTCATGCGCGAGTTGTTGGAATTCGATCACGTCATCGAAATTCCCGCCGCGCCCGAATACCCGACGCTGAATCTCGCGGCGGCGGCGACGGTGGTCTGCTACGAATTGCGGCAGGCCGGCCTGCGTAGGGAAACCGGCTCGCCGGCTGCCTTGTGCGACGAACCCCTCGCGACGGACGACCGCAAGCGTATCATGTATGAAAAATTGTTCACGGGACTCGACCTGATCGGGTATTTCGGCGGTCAGCAAAATCCCGAGCATCTGAAATACGCGCTGCGACGCGTGTTCGGCCGCGTTGAAATGACCGTGAACGAAGCGGATATACTGATCGGCATGGCCCAGCAGATTCGTTGGTACGCCGAGCGATATCCGCGCTCGGATAAGGCGGCGGACTGAGCGATCGGTTAGACTTGTCCGTTAAACGCCCGATCGACGCGGCGGCTTGTTTCTGATTTGAAACGGTGAACGTCATGTTTCTAAAAGTCCAAATGAATAAGCCGCGCTGGACGGCGGCCGCGGCGTGCTGCATGTGCATGTCGTATTCAGCGCCGGCGCGGCAAGCCGAGACATTGGCGCAATTGCATGACCGGCTGGCGGGCGATAACGTCGTGTTGTCGAGCGACGAGGCGCGTCAGGCGGCGGACCTGGCGGCCCAGTGGCGTCTCCAAGCGGACCAATTATCGCCGACCGAACTGGCCCGCCTGGCCTGCGTCGAGTGCTATGTCGCGGCCGCCGTCGGCGACGCCAACGCGGCGTTGGAGCGTGCCCGTACACTGTTGGAGCAGTATCCGAGCAATCGCGACGCCCGCGCGGCGTCGTACGTGGCCGCCGTCGCGGCGGGCGATGCGCAACTCGCGTATTCACTGGCCAAAAAGCTGTCCAAGGACGCCGGGGACGAACAACGCCGCCTCGCTTCACGGCGTCGGCGGTTGTTGCGGGGCGTCGGTAAACCGGCGCCGGTGGTCACGCTTCGGACGGCGGACAAAACATCCTACTCCGTATGTCGGCGGGCCAATCGCGTGCTCTTGATCGATTTTTGGAATACCAACCGGGCGCGCACGGAGGAAATCGAGGCGCTGCGCGCGCTTTACAGGGAGCACCGCGACTCGATGCACTTCGAAATGGCGGGAGTTAACTCCGACGCCGATCTTGCAGGCGCGCGGGCGTTCGCCAAGAAAAACGGCTTTATCTGGGATCAATGTTACGAGGGCGACGCCTCGCCGACGCTTCAGGCGTTCCGCACCGGCGATCCGCCCTGGCTGGTCTTGGTCGACGCCTACGGCAATATCCGGGCGACCGGCTCGGCGAGCGAGCCCGGCTTCCGCTACGCCTTGAGAGCGGCGATCGCGGAGACGAGCGGCGATTTCAAAGCGGTGACGCCGCGCACGCGCACCGGCAAACAGCCCGTAATCGCCCAGGTCGAATATACACCGACGCCGAAACAAAACACGACTGAGCAGGGTGCCGGAGCGCCGAGCAATCCCGAGGCTCTAGGTAAGCTGCGGCAGGCCCGCGCGTTTTTTAAGACCGGCAATCGCACCAAAGCCAAGGCCTTGTTCGAGGAAATCGTACGTGACTATCCGGGTACGCCCGAAGCGCGGGACGCCCAGGAATATTTGGATTCGGCGTGGCCGCCGTAAAAACGCAGCGCCCGATCCCCCGTGTCGTACGTGGGATTATTGAACTGCCCGCCGGCCGACACGGGCGCCGACGCGATCGGCGTTAATCCCGACATGCATGCAATAGACGCGGCAGTATAAACGGATTCACAATGCTCCGACCGGAAGAAAGCCGTCTGCATCGGTTCACCAAGCCGTCGCTGTTGTTATTCGGCGTCGTCGTGTTGGGGGCGGTCGGGTATGTCTATTTGGAAGGCATGTCCTTCCTCGACGGGCTCTACATGGCCGTCATCACTGTCACCACGGTCGGGTTGCGGGAAGTTCAGCCGCTCGACGCGGCCGGGCGCGTTTACACCATCGTGCTTATTCTTTTCGGCGTCGGGGCGGCGACGTATTTCGCGACCACTGTGGCGGACTATTTGATCGCCGGCGAAATCAAGGGTTTTCTGGATAAGCGGAAAATGCAAAAAAAAATCGAGCAGCTTCAGGATCATTTTATCGTATGCGGCTACGGTCGGATGGGTGAACAGGTCGCCTTCGAATTTCGACGCGAGGGAAAACCCATCGTCGTCGTGGAAGGCGACGAGGAAATTTGTCAAGCGGCGCTCGAAGCCGGGCATTTTGCTTTGCACGGCGACGCCCAGGACGACAACGTGCTGGAAGCCGCCGGAGTGAAGCGCGCCTACGGCCTGGTGACCGTGCTCGACGAGGACGCCTCAAACCTGATGGTGATCGTCTCGGCGCATGCCATGAACGAAAAACTGTTCATAATCGCGCGCACCAACAGCGAAATAAACGAAGCCAAGATGATCTCAGCCGGCGCGCACCGCGTGCTGTTTCCGCACGGTCTGGGCGGACGCCGCATGGCGCAGATGGCGATTCGGCCGAACGTGGCCGAATTCCTCGAAGTCGTCATGCACGACGACGAACTTGAGCTGTGGCTGGAGGAAATCACGATCGCGATCGAATCCCCGCTCGACGGCTGTACGGTGGGAAAGTCCAACATCCGCAGCCAGACCGGCGCCAATATCGTCGCTCTGAGGCAACGTACGGGCAAAATGATGGCGGCCCCCACCCCGAGTACGACGCTCCAGGCCGGAGACATCATCGTCGTACTCGGCACGCGGGCACAGCTCGCTTCACTGGGAGAGCTTACGCGCTGATCCGATGAAATCCTCCCTGTCACATGACGAGCTGGCGACCGAACCGCGCCGACATTTGCTCGGCTGCGATCTAGCCGAGTTAACGCAATGGCTGGGCGCGGCGGGGCAGCCGCGCTACCGCGCCGAACAGATTCTCAAATGGATCTTCGAGCGCCGCGCCGAGAATTTCGACGACATGTCGAATCTGCCGAAATCGTTGCGCGCCTGCCTCGGCCAAAACGCCGCCATCTATTCATCAACGATTTCGCGGGATTCGCTCGCCGAGGACGGCACGCGTAAGCTGCTGCTGGAGTTCCCCGACGGAGCGGCCGCGGAAACGGTCTGGATCCCCGCCGGCGAACGCAATACGGCTTGCCTCTCGACGCAGGTAGGCTGCCCGGTCGGTTGCGCGTTCTGCGCCAGCGGGATCGGCGGATTTGAGCGAAACCTGACGGCGGGCGAGATCGTCGAACAAGCCCTGCGCGTTCAGCAGTTGATCGTCGGGGCCGCCCAGGAGGGCGATTCGCCGCGCTTGTCGAACATCGTCATCATGGGCATGGGCGAGCCGTTGGCGAACTATGACGAAACGATCAAGGCGATCCGGATCATCAACGCGCCATGGGGCGTCGGGATCGGGGCGCGTAAAATAACGCTCAGCACGGTCGGGACGCCCAAACAGATTCGGCGCCTCGCCGGAGAGGATCTGCAATTAAACCTGGCCCTCTCGTTGCACGCGCCGGACGACAAGTTGCGCAACGAGTTCATCCCCTGGGCGCGCTCCGCCCCAGTCAAGGATCTGGTCGAGGCCTGCGGCGATTACTTCAAAACCACCGGGCGCGAAATCACGCTGGAATACGTATTGCTCGAAGGCGTAAACAACGATCCGACGCGCGCCGACCAACTGGCGAAAATCGCGAAACGCCTGCGCGCCAACGTTAATCTGCTGCGGTACAACCACGTGCCGGGACTGCCGTTTCAAAGACCGCGAGCCGAGTCCGCGTATGAATTCCAGCAGAGATTGCGAAAGCTCGGCGTAAACGCGCATGTTCGCACGTCGCGCGGCCGGGATGCCGACGCCGCCTGCGGGCAACTTCGCCGCGTCGCGCGCGAGGATCAAGATGGCTCGTAGGTGGAAAATATTGCTGGCGGATGAGCTGGACGCCGACGCCGAGCGTCGCTTGGAAGTCGGCGCCGAGATTGTTCGTCCGGATTGCTGCGATGAGCAGTGCTTGGCAGCCGCGATCGCCGATTGCGACGGCATGGTGGCTCGTACGCACGTAAATATCACGCGGCGCGTATTGGCGGCCGGTAAGAAGCTGCGCGTAGTCGGCGTCGCTGGCGTGGGCGTGGATCGCGTCGATCTTCGGGCGGCGGAGCGGCTGGGCGTCGCCATTCTGCACACCCCCGCCGCCTCGTCCGACGCCGTCGCCGAATTCACGGTCGGCTTAATGCTGGCCGTGCAGCGCAGCATGCCCCAACTGGCCGCGTCATATCACCGCGGCAAATACGCGGAGCCGCGCCGCGGTACATACGGCCGGGAATTGCGTGAAATGACGATCGGCGTCGTCGGAATGGGACGCATCGGCGCCCGCGTCGGGCGTATTTGCAGCGCCGGCATCGGCGCCCGCGTGATATATAACGACATCGTTGACGTCGGACCGCTCGCGTTCGACGCCGCGGCCGTTGATAAAACGACCCTCTGGGCCGAAAGCGACATCGTCACTATGCACGTACCCGCAACCGAACTCACGCGCGGCATGATCGACGCCGGCGTGTTTGAGCAAATGAAAGCGTCGGCGACATTCGTCAACGCGGCCCGCGGCGTCGTGGTGGATACCGACGCTTTGACAGAAGCCGTCCTGCAAAAGAAAATCGCCGCCGCCGGCTTGGATGTCGTTGATCCGGAACCCTTGCCGCGGAATCACCCGCTCTTTTCCGCGGAAAATTGCATGCTTACGCCGCACGTGGCGGCGCGTACGCGCGGCGGACTGCGGCGCATGTTCGCCGTTGCGGACGACGTCCTGGCCTATCTGGCGAATATCGAGGATTAAAGCAAAGCCGCGCGCATCAGCAAGCGGCTTTCTCGCCGTGAAACACGGCGTCGCTCCCTGACGGTCGAGGGCGGGCGAAATCCTTTAATCAGGCCGAGATTTGCTTGAGAACCTGAGCGCGGCATTTCTTCAGGGTCAGCCCGTGCTTGGCGAGTACGCGTTGGGCGGTGCTGCCTTCCTCGCGAATCAAACCCAGCAGCAGGTGTTCGCTGCCGATGCTTTTCGCCTCGAGTTGCGTGGCCTCGTCGATGGCGAATGAGAGCACGTTCCTGTAATGCGGCGAGCCGGGCAGGCGTCCAAAAACCCAGGTGTCTTCCATGTCGCGCTTGTGGATATTCTCGATAGTTTTGCGCGCGCGGCTTTCGTTAATCTCAAAATGATCGAGAACAGCCGCCCCGGCGCCGCGACCGTGGCGCAGAATCGCCAGCAGAATGTGCTCGGTCCCTACGTAGTCCAACTCGTATTCGTACGCAATTTCCTGCGCCACTTTTTTGACGATCTTCGACGCTTCTTTGTCGAGCTTCGGGTACGCCATGGGTGCTTCCCTAATTAAAAATGTAATGCACGAGCCACTTATACACGAGAGACGCGCAGGCGACAAGGACGGTGAAAATAAGCGTGATTTTCAGCAGCCGCAGGCGGTGACGCAGCTCCCGATCGCGCATCCGCCGCAGTTGCCGATGGAGCTTCAAGATTTTCTCGTCGATACGCTGCTCGACATGATCCAGCTTCGAATCGACCCGCGCTTCGATTTCGTCAAGTTTCGCCGCGATATAGCCGTCGGCCGCTCCGCGAAGCTTCTCCGTGGCCGAATGCAGCACCTTGACTTTCCAATCGGACTGATCCCGCGGCTCTCGGGCGTCGGCGTCGTCCTCGCTCAAATCGTCGGAATAGGACGCGGATTCGCTTAGCTTCCCGCGCGCCACGGCCGCGACATCCCGCCCGGCTTCCTTTATCTGTCGCCAAAGTCCGAAGAGGCCGGCGCGCGGCGGGCGGCGCGCCGTCTCGGTCGAATCGGCGGCGGGCGCCTGCGAATCCTGCCCCGTCGAGTTGTCGAGATCTTCCGATGTCATGGATGCGTCTCGTTCAAACCAGAGCGTGCAGCCGCCACAGGATAACCAACGCGGCCAGCCAAAACACGATGTGCAGCAAATCACCGCGCATGCGGGATGCGTGAATCGTAAGCAGTTGATACGAAACGTACACGCGCAACATCTCTTTTTGAGGATCGTCGCCGGAAAAAAGCAGATAGAGCCGACGCAAGGCGCTGGAGAGAGTCAGGCTGGTGTAGATCGCGAGAAATACGCACAGGGTCATGCGAAAGAAGTTGAACAAATCAAATTCCGGCATCACTCCACTCCCTCGAACAACGCCGATCCGATGCGAACGAACGTCGCGCCTTCCTCCACGGCGACGGCGTAATCAACCGTCATTCCCATTGACAGATGAACGCACTCCGGACCGACCGCCCCTTTGAGACGCATTTCATCTCGCTTTTCACGTAACCGCGCAAAGTACGGGCGGACCGTCTCGGGATCGGGATTGTACGGCGCCATCGTCATCAAGCCGCGCAGGCGGATGTGCGCGCATTTCATGACCGCCTCGGCGATCGCGTCGGCTTCGGTAAACGCCGCGCCGGATTTGGACTCCTCCCCGGCGACGTTTACTTCCAGAAAAGCGTCGATTTGTCGATCCAGCTTCGCCGCCTGCTTTTCCAGTTCCTCGCCCAGCCGGCTCGAATCCAGCGAATGCACGATGCTGGCGTGCTTCAGCAGCGATTTTACCTTGTTTCTTTGCAGGTGGCCGATCATATGCCAGCGGGGTAACGAAACGTTCTCCAACATCGGAGACAACAAGCCGGCGTCAGCGGCGCCCAACAGCGCGGCGCGTTCGGCAAGTTGCTGGATGCGATTTTCGCCCAAATCGCGCTGCCCCTCGCTCAGCAGAGCTTGCACGGCGTCCAGCGAACTGTATTTCGTCACCGCCACCAGTTGAACATCGGCCGGATTGCGGCCGGCTCTGTCGCAGGCGCTCGCAATCCCTCCGCGGATTCGCGCCAGATTTCCGCGCAGTCGCTCTATTCCTTCGGGAGGAAGCATCGCTCCACCGATACGAGTGTATAAGAAGTTATAACAACCGGGCTCGGCACATGGAGCCGAGCGGCTTCTCATTCTATACTGTGACCGTGAACTTCGATACGCTGACACGCTTATTCGAACGCCTCGGCAGCGAAGGCTACAACCTGTTTCAGGTCGGGGCCGAGCTGCTGCTGATCGGCGCGCTCATAAACTGGTGCGCCGGCATTCTGCACGGGACGCGCGGAACGCGGTTGCTGCGCGGCCTGCTGGTCGTCCTGATCGCCGCCACCCTGATCGTGCGCGTGTTGGCCGATCAGTTCGGCTGGGCGCGTTTCGAACTGCTGTATCGCTATTTTATCTTCGGCATGGCCTTTATCGCCTTGATCGCTTTTCAGCCGGAGTTGCGCCGAGCCTTGATCCGAGCGGGCGAGATGCGCTTCATGCATCGCACCACGCCGCGCGGAAAGTTGATTTCAGCCTTGGTCGAATCAGCCGGTTATCTTTCGCGAAATCGTTACGGCGCGGTGATCGCGATCCAACGCGACGTGGGACTGGCGAATTGGGCCGAGAACGGCACGCAGGTAAACGCCGAGATTTCGGCCAACCTTTTAAAGGCGATCTTCTATCCCAACGCCGCCCTTCACGATTTAGGCGTAATAATTCGCGGCAGCCGCGTACTGGCCGCCGGTTGCCAATTTCCCGTCGCCGAGAGCGGGGAAGTGGATACGAGCCTGGGCAGTCGGCATCGCGCCGCCGTCGGACTGAGTTCTGAATCGGACGCCTTGGTGCTGGTAGTTTCAGAGGAAACCGGCACGATCTCCCTGGCCGATAACGGCAAACTCACGCGATTCCTGGCTTTGGACGATCTGGAAGAGGAACTCGACACGCGCCTGGCCGGACACATCATGACGAAGTCCGGCCGGAAAAAAACGCGGACCGTCTCGGATATTTGGCGCTTCACGCGGCGTCTGTTAGTCGTGGCGCCTCTGACGATGGTCATCTGGTTCCTGGCGGATCAGGCCAGCTTGATGCGCGCGGGCGGGCTCCCGATCGAATTGAGCATCGTCTACGACGAGAACCAACTCGACCTGGACGTGGCCGATCCCATGCGGTTTACCCTGGACGTCAGCGGCCCTACGCGTGAAGTCGTCGCCATGACGGCCGCCGCGGCCGAGGGCGCCTTGCCCCTCAAGTGGACGCTCCCGCCGGCGTACGCCCGCTCTGGGCGCTTGAGGCTCGAGCGGGAAGAACTGCGCGCAATCCTCGAGGAATTGTCGGACTTTCCCGAGCTCGGCCTGTTCGTCAACGATATCAGCCCCGACCAATTCGAATTCACAGTGCACGAGGTCGTGACCGTCATGGCCCCGGTCCGACTCAACGCCGGCCCCATGGAGGTGCGACCCGAGCGGATAGAACCCGAGCAGGTCAAGGTGCGCATGCGGCGGGGAGATTTCGAATCGCTCGGCAAAGAGTTTTATATCGATGCCGATCTGACGGCGCTGATTGCCGGCGCTCCTCGCAACCGCGCGCAAGACTTCTCCAGCGTTGTCCTGACGCCTCGAATCGGGACTGTCGATCTGCTCTATGTGGATCCGCCGGCCGTGGATATTCGGTTGCGCGTGGTGGCGGAATTGTTGCAGCGACGGCTGGAAGGCGTACGCGTCCAGTTCGCGGTCAGCCCCCAGGTTTGGCAGCGGTACGAGATCGAACTAGCGGACAATAACGAGTGGCTGGTGGGACTTGACGTGGAAGGCGACGAAGCCCGGGTAAACGCCTTGCGCCCGCAGGATATTCAAGCGCTGGTTTCTATCACCAGCGACCAGGCCGTCCCGACGGAAGAATTTCGTTCGGTCGAGATTACCGTTGATTTGCCCGAGGGGATCACCTTGGTCAGAACTTCACCGCAGGTTCGGTTTCGGTTAATCGCGCGCGAGGGGGCTGCCCCGTGACCACGTCGCGCCGCGGCGTCAAATGCCCGGACATTCTTCGTGCCGACGATCAGCTTCTGGTGATCGATAAGCCGTCGGGGGTGTATCTGACACCGCGGCCCGAAGACCGCCTCGGGGCGCCCGACATGCTGCAAGGCCGCCCCGATATACGCCCCGACGAGCTGTTCGGCGTCGTCCATCGTTTGCACGAACAGGCTTCCGGGGCGGCGGTTTACGCCCGCTCCGCGGAGGCGCGCCGCGCGCTTAGCCGGCAATTCGATGACGACCAAGCCCAAGCCGTTTATTGGGCGATCGTGAGCGGTTATGTGGCGGATGACGGGGAAATCGACCTTTTATTGCATTACAACAAGGGCGTCGGCCGTTACCAGATCTCAAATCGATATGGAAAATCCGCTCTCACGCAGTATCGCGTGATTCAACGCGTCGCCGGAAACACTCTGTTGGAATGTCGAGCCCAACGCGAACGTACCGACCAAATCCGACTGCACCTGGCCGCCATCGGGCACCCCCTTACGGTGGATCCGGCCTGCGGCGGAGGGACAGGCGTCCTGTTGTCGGAGTACAAGCCGGCTTATCGACCAAGCAGTCGTCGCCCGGAACGCCCCCTGATAGACAGGCTTACGCTGCACTGCGCCGAAATCTCGCTTATCCACCCCGCGACGAACGAACGCGTCGTTTTCAACTCTCCGATGCCCAAGGATATGCGCGCCGTCCTGACGCAGTTGGCGCGCTTATAGGTTGTCGTTTCGCCAATCTTCAATTGACGAGTTGGTGTGCCTGGAAACTCGCTTCACGGTTTCACCGCTATCGACCAACGGCACGCATTCAGAGCAATACGCAACTCGTCAAATCACCGTTGACATAGCGCTGCGCGTTTCGATTTAGCCTCAAACTTTATTCAAAGCCTGATCCAGATCGGCGATGATGTCGTCGGAGTGCTCGGCGCCGACGCAGAGTCGGACCATGTTCGGCGGGATGTTGGCCAGTTCACGACCTTCCTCCCCCTGTTGCTGGTGCGTGGAAATCGCCGGAATAGTCGCGACGCTCTTGATACGTCCCAGATCCGTGGCGCGCCAGATGCGCTGGAGACCGTCGAAGAACTTGTACGTCTTCTCCTGCCCGCCCTTGACGCAAAAGGACATCAGGTGGCCGTAGCGGTTGACCGGCTTGCCGTACAATTCGTCATGTTCCGCATCGACGAGCCACATGTATTTGCTGGCGAGCTCATGCAGCGGATGCCCCTTCAGACCGAGGTATTGCGCGCTTTCGATTCGCGGATGATCCTGCAAAAACTCCGCCACCTTCATGGTATTGCGGCTCATCAAATCCATTTTCGATCGTAACGTGCGCATGTCGTTGAGCGTCAAGATCGCCTGCATCGGATGCAGGTTCGGACCCATGTCGCGGTTCGGCAGGTACTTCACGTAAGCCGCGAAGTCGGCCTTCATGTCGTCGTTGTCGATGTGCGAGGTCAGATTCTTGCGCGCCGTTAACGCTCCGGCGACGCCGAAGCCGCTAGTGGTCAGGCTCTTGGTCGCGGATTGGATAACGATGTCCGCTCCGTGACACAGCGGTCGCAACAACGCCGGGGAGGCGACCGTCGCATCGCAGATCAGCGGCAGATTGTGACTGTGCGCCAGATCGGCCACGGCTTCGATGTCGAAGAATCCCTGCGCGGGATTGGAGGGCAATTCGCCGTAGAGAAAACGCGTGTCTTTGTCGATCCGTGACGCCCATTGATCAATGTCGGTCGGATCCTGAATCCAGCGGCACTCGATGTCGCGCTCCTCCATCAAGCGAATATTGAACTGCTGGAATGTCCCGCCGTAACACTGCGCGGTGGCGAGAAAGTTGCGCGGCTCGTGTTTATTGTGCGAGCGGTGGATCAAAAAGGGCTGGACGGCGGTCATGATCGCGGCCATGCCGGACGAGGTCGAGCAGCAACCGGCCTCGCCGTCGAAGCCGTAACTCTCGAGCAACGCCAGCGTCCATTCGTAGTAATAGGTCGACGGGTTCGCGATGCGCGAGTAGCACCAGGTCGGGATCAGGTAGCCCAACGCCGCCGCCATCTCGTCCGAATCGCGGTAGGCCTGCGACGCGCTCATGAACACCGGCTCGATGATCGCCCCCTGGTAATCCTCGATCGCGTCCTCGACGCTGTACAACCCGTGAACCGCGATCGTGTCGAACTTCCATTTCTTGACCACCTCGCGGATATACTGGGCGCGCTTGGCCAGGTACTTGCTATTACTGTCGATGTATTTCTGCATTCCGGGGGTGATTTGGACCTCTTCACTGCCGAACATTCCTGCTCTCCTGAATGAATCGTGGCCGTGCTCGAAGCTTATACGTTACACGCTCCGGCCCGATATTTCCATGATCCCGCGCGCGTCGCCCAAGCTGGTCGTTGTCGTCAAGGACGCGATAACGCCGAGCCGGCGACCGCCGGCAAAACGTTATTCGGCCCCCTCGGACGAGGCGTCGTACTCCGGAAATTCGCCGCTGACCACGCCTAACGCGCGCAAAGCTAACCAGGCGGCTTTCTGCTCGGCGTCCTTCTTGTTCGGACCCCAGGCGCTGGGAAATTGCTGATTGCCCACCGTGACGGCGATCTCGAAACATTTGGAGTGATCGGGACCTTTTTCATCCAGAAGTTCATACATCGGCGCGGTCCGCAAACGCCTCTGAGCATGCTGCTGCAATTGCGATTTGAAATTGTACTGGTGATCCGACCGGGCCGCGTTGTCTATCTCCTCGATCATGTTGGCAAGTATGAATGTGCGGACCGGCTCGATCCCCCCGTCCAAATATATCGCGGCGATCACCGATTCCAGCACAGCCGCAGACAACGATCGCGGCAAATGCATGCCGGACGTCATGCCCTGCCCCAGAATCAACGCCTCCGACAGACGCAGCCGATCGGCAACCTGGGCGCAAATCCGCCGCGAGACGACCGCCGACTTAACCTTCGTCAACTCCCCTTCCATCGCCTCCGGAAAGTGCTCGAAAAGGTAATCGCATACCACGAGATCGAGCACCGCGTCGCCGAGAAACTCCAGACGCTCATTGCTGTCGCGACGAAGGTTGGCGGACGAGGAGTGCGTCAGCGCCGATTCGAGCAGGGATGGATCATTGAATTCGTAATTGAGCAACTCCTGGCATTGCTGGAGCGATATGGGTTCCTGTGACATGGTCCCAACCTATGGTCGAGCCAGTGTCGCAAAACGTCCCGTGCGGGGCGTATTGCGTCAGCGGCCGCGCTGTTTGACGTTACCCCCGACTTATTACATTGTGCACCTATTCCTTATCATCGGCAAGTGTGGATCAGTACTTACTCCCGACGTTATCGATCCAAACGATTTTCAGCTCGATTACCATTCCGGCCCCGGACATGCGAATCCGAACAGCCGTGCGACAAGTGGACCTGTATCCGCAACCGCCTGTGCAATAGATACTTAGAGCATTATACGTTCTTCCGCGACGACCAACGCTCCGGTCAACACCGTTAGAAATTCCAGTTTCATTTTTGCATGCCGGTCTCTCAAAATACTGTCTCGTATCAAGATGAAGAGTCCCGGTCTTTAGACCGCTCGGCGACACGTGCTAATGCTTGCTCGTCACCGAGCTAAACATTTTTAGGAAATATTATTCCTCTAATCCGTACTCTAGACATCCGTACGGGTTGCGCCCAGTTTAGATTATGCGGGTGCGCCATTCGGCTAAATCGGTTTCAGCGGACTTCAGAGCCGCTGACGGACGCAATCAGCATGCAGCCTCAACGCTAATAAAAGCGCAAACAACAAGCGGCATAACCGCAATCCGTCCATGCCGCCTCAATATTCCAAACCAACCCCCGATCATGCCGGCGCGTTAGTTTTGGCTCGCGTCCGGAATTATCGTGACCAGTCGTCCGCGAAACTGCACCACCCCGTCGGTCAGCGCGAACAAAGTATCGTCACGCCCGCGGCCTACGTTCAGTCCGGGCTTGAAAGGCGTACCGCACTGACGCACGATGATAGCGCCCGTGCGCGCGACCTGACCCCCGCCGAGTTTGATCCCGCGATACTGCGGATTGCTGTCGCGACCGTTCCGTGAAGAACCCTGTCCCTTTTTATGTGCCATGACCAGTCTCTTTCATTTCGTACTTCAAGCCTAACGGCGTCTCCCCAATCGTGCGCCGCGCCAAGCCTTGTAATATAACCATACAACACATGAAATTGCAACTCCCCAGATGAAACCGCCGGCAAAATGCCCGCAACCCCAGCGACAACAACAATTTACGTAAAGAGCCGAGCGCCACGCCGACGGCTCATCCGCTTTGAAGCTGAACGGCGTCGCGTCCGTTAAACTGCTATTCCATCTCAGCCAACCGCTTCTTTGACAATTTTTGGTCCGCCGACGACGCCGCAAGAATCAGGTGGCCCGTCATGACGTCGGCAGATACATTGACCATATGACGAAACCAACGCCCACGATTCGAAGTTCGACGATCTCCGATTACGAGCGTATCGCCGACGCCGTCGCCTTTTTAGAAGAACATTGGCGGCGCCGGCCGAGCCTCGACGACGTCGCGAATTGCGTCGGGCTCAGCAAATTTCATTTCCAGAGGCTGTTCAGCCGCTGGGCCGGCATCAGCCCCAAGCGTTTCGTGCAATACCTGACGATAGACCGTGCCCGCGAACTGCTCGCCCAGGGACGACCGCTGCTGGACGTATCGATCGATCTGGATTTGTCCGGCCCCGGCCGCCTGCACGACCTCTTCGTGAGCATCGACGCCGTCACCCCGGGCGAATTCAAACGTCGCGGCGGCGATCTGACGATTCGTTACGGAATCCACCCCAGTCCCTTCGGCCGTTGCCTGATCGGTCTGACGCCGCGCGGCATCTGCTTCCTCGGCTTCGTCGAAGACCAGGACTCGCGGGCGGCGGAAGCGTTGATCCACGATCGCTGGCCGCGAGCGCATCTCGTCTCCGCCTCCGAGGACACGGCGCCGCTGGTCCGCCGCATCTTTCTGCCGCAACCCGCCCGGCGCGGTCTCAAACCGTTGCCGCTGCTGCTAAGCGGGACGAATTTCCAGATCAAGGTCTGGGAAGCGCTGCTGCACATTCCGTCGGGCGAGGTCGCGACATATCAGGAAGTGGCGCGAGCCGTCGGCCAGCCCAAGGCGGCGCGTGCGGTCGGCAGCGCGGTCGGCGCCAATCCGGTAAGTTTCCTCGTCCCGTGCCACCGCGTGATTCGCAAGAGCGGCATAGCCGGCGACTATTTCTGGGGCGGCACGCGAAAACGCGCCATGCTGTGGCGCGAAGCCGCGCAAGAATACGACCGCAAGGTTAGAGAATAAACGCCGGGCGCGGAAACAAGGTTTTGTGTTATCGACACATAAACGCGCCACGTCCGTCGCTGCACGACGAGCGGGCCGTCCTATTCTATGATCCATAGGATATCTGGAAAGCGGAGAAGTCGGCCAGGTCCACATCCCCGTCGGCATCGGAATCGAACACCTCCAGACAGCTCTGAACGGTCACGCCGGGAAGCGTTGGATCGGGATCAACGTCCGGCCCCTCCAGGACGTCAGCGAGAACTTCGTAATCCGGCATACCGATCCAGCCGTCACAATCATAGTCGCCTGCTACGCACTCCGGTCTGCCCCAGATCTCAACGTCGTCAAGGTTCCAGCCGGAGTACGGATAAGCGTCATCGGCGTCGACATGATGACCCCACCGAAAGTACACCGCGGGCTCGCTATCTGCCACGAAAGAAACGTCGAAGACGTGCATGGACCACGAATTTTCCGTCATGCTAAGCGGGCAGGCGGCGTTCTCCCACAGCGGCGCCCACTGAATCCCGTCGCTGGACGCTTCCAGAGTGACTCTGACGTACGACTCGCAATCTACGTTGAGCCAGCGCCGGTAATGCAGATGTACGTCCGTGAGATCGGAGCAGTTAATGGCGGCGGTCGTAAGATAGTGCGGCTCATCAGCCAGCGTCGAGTAGTCGCCGTTCAGATTGACGCCGTAAACGGCGGCGCCCGTATAGCCGGAAGTCGGATCGGGATAACCGTACCAGCCGCCTTCGCCGGAAGGTTGGCCGAACGCCCACTCTCCGGTCGTGCTCCAGCCCGGGTCCGTGTCCATGTTGAACATGTGGATGGGAACCGGCGCCCCGACATCCAGACTGAACGCGCGCGTCGCGTCGCCGTCGTGGTTGGTTGTGTTCACGAAGCTGATCAGTTCCTCGTAGTACCCTCTGAAAAGGTTGTCGGCGTCTGCGCTGACCGTCGCCGTGACCGTCACGTCGCCGCCCGGCGGGATCGTTCCGCCGCCGCTGCTCAGTTCGATCCACGAGGCTCCGGTCGTCGCCGTGTAGGTTAGCGGCAGAGGATCGCGGTTGGTGAGCGTATAGGTGACCGAATCCGGCGTAAAAGACCCTCCCATCGGACCGGCGGAGTCCAGGCCTCCGAGCGGCAATACGCGCAAGCCGCTGACGTCGGCAACTCGCAGCGACGGATCGCCGAAGAGGATCCAGGTGAGGAACATATCCACCCCGCCACCTCCCGCGTCGCCGTACTGGGCCGGGTATTCGTCCAGCATCAGACAGGACCCGCCATAGCAGAGCGCGCCGAAACTGCGATAGGATCCAGAGAGGAGCAGATCGGTTATTTCATCCTGGCCCGCGCCCGGCGGATTCCAGTACTGGCCCCCGGAAGCCGCATATATGCCGATGGCGCCGGTCGGTTCACCGTCGTGCGTGGCCCGCAGCCAGGCCTCGGCGAAGCACGTGTGAGTGTCGAACTGGCCTGGATTACAAGCGCAGGACACTATGAACGGCAGCATGCCGATGTTGGTCAGGGCGTTTACGTGGCCGCTGTTGAAATAGCTGGTGTTCCAACCGTTCCAACTTCCGTGACCGCAATAATTGATGAAGCCGCGGCCGGCGTTGACGCCGTTCGTAACCAGGGCCGGGTATGCGTTGGGATCATAGATCCGATCCACCTCGGTGTAACCGTTAGCCAGCAAGTCGTCGCGGATGTCGTCTACGTGCTCCCAATCCAGATCGCCGTTGACGTCCGGGCCGTCGTCCGAAGCGATGCCCATGCCGCGCCAGAACCAGTCCTGCACCATCACCGGCGTCAGCTCGTAATCGATCGTGCGTTGGACCTGCGTATCGACGTCGGCCTCTGTCTCGGCGGAAAAACGCCCGACGATAATATCGGGATACGAGTCGTCGCCGGCCAGTAACGAGTACATCGGGTCGGCGGCGCCCAGGCGCGCGTATGGCGTCGCCACCTGAGCCGCGTCGCCGACCAGCAGTACGAAAGCCAGGTCGCTCGAATCGTATACCGTCTGTATGT